>ERZ791574.1166-NODE-1166-length-14740-cov-3.205380_pt1 | contig 14740 bp, 15 predicted proteins | sample MGYA00433098_ERZ791574 | MGnify/ENA primary metagenome ERZ791574 (study PRJEB30046, sample SAMN00791933) | human gut metagenome | study: EMG produced TPA metagenomics assembly of the A metagenome-wide association study of gut microbiota in type 2... | reverse complement strand
GCCGACTTTTCTTCATTATATTTATTATTCTGAGATAATGCCTCTGTTTTATGGTGATTCTGCAGTTCAGAATACTGTCCTCTTACAATATTTTCCTCGCCACGTACGCTGTTCTGAGTATCACCTATATTCCCTTTATATTCTGTGACCATATTATCAACCTGATGTTTTACATCATTACGGATATTACTGTCCTGCGTTCTTTGCTCAATAATGGCCTGATGCCCCTGATGGTCAGCAATAATATCCTGGCTGCCACCACCCGAAGGTACGCTCTCCATTCCTTTACCGATGTCCCCACGGGATTCACGCCAGGCATTATCAACACCAGGCTGCACCTGTTCCTGAACAAAAGACCATGCCATCGCCCGACGGCGTTCTGCAATCTCCGGTGAACTGGTGTTTGTCAGAATAGCTTCGGCATCCTGCGGTGCGTGTTTCATCACATACTGTGCAAACTGTTGCGACAAATCTTCGCTCATCTGCCCACTCATGCTTTCAGTACGGGATGCCATTTCAGCATATTCATGGCTGCGGGTCATATTCGTCGTGTACTGGTCGTAACTCTGTTTCGCTGAGTTCAGGGCTGCAGACAGCTGGTCCACACGGGAATCGGCATTATTGTCCGTATGGCTGCCGGATTCACTGACCTTGCGACTGGTAAAGTAATCGCTGGCCTCTTTAAAGTCTTGTGTAGCCCTGGCATCGATATCATGGCGAGCATCATGGCTGGCCCGTGAACCACTGCTGGCCTGATGCGCATCCTCATCACTCCAGTCAATACTTGCCCGACCACCACCTCTAACACCTACGCCACCACCAACACCAAGAATTTTAGGTTTAACCCCCCATTCAGCATGAGCATCTCCATACATCCCGGCAGAAGCTCTCGTACTTCTGGATGCCAGTTCCTGAGTCGCCTGCTCATTACTGATATTATGCGCCTTCGCATAGCTTTCCACTGCACTGCGCATACGGCTGGCCATCATGGAGTCCTGTGCGCTCATCGTGCTGTCAGCACCACCGGTGACAGAATCACTGCTCCCCCGGTTAGAACCAAACTGACTGAGCGTGTTCCAGGCACTGGCAATACTGCTGCTGAACCCATGCAGGGCGCTTTCTGCTCTGTTCGACGCCTCCCGGGCCATTTCCTGTTGTGCCGCCGCAATCTGACGCGTTGCATTGATGCCGACCGGTAACCGGGACATCGCTCCGCTTGCATCCATCACCATATTACCGTCACGGGTCTGTGTGGCGGTTGCGCCACTGCCGGTCTGGTACATCATCTGACCAAACGACGTGGTGCTGTTGGTGCTCCAGCTGAAGCCGTTCACGTTTTCCGTCTGCATGTTGCCGTAGGAGTAATTACCGTCAACCACACTACCTGCCGCACTGGCAGTCGGGCTGATAGCAGAGGAAGCGAAATGGCTGTACACACTGGAAAATCCTGCCCCGAGCCCCCTGACCATCATCCAGGATAATGGCGGGATCATCATGGAAAGATACCCGGCAGTGGAAGCCAGATCGGAGTATTTCAGCTGTATCTGTGAAATTTCCGAGAGCACCACCGGTGCACCATTCTGCTTCGCATAAAATGTCATGGCGCTGTTCAGAATGGCGTACAACATTGGCCATGACTGCAACCACATCAGGGCAAACACATAGCCTTTCAGGACGGACAGCGTCAGTTTGTTGAAGACAGCCGCCAGTACCAGGAGCGGGAAAATACCGATGGCGATCCCCGTCAGGATGGTCTGCGTCATGGGCAGTGTCCGCATCGCCACATGACCGATGGAGACATGTGCCAGACGTTGCTTCTCCATCGATGATGTGGTGGCCAGATTCACCAGGCTGGCCGAATCACCATTACGTGCGGCATAACTGGTGATCCCCTCCTTCAGCGCATTGATGGTGACATTCTGGCGGATGATCTGGCTGGCTGATTTACTTGAGCCATAGAAGTAACTGTAACTGTCGCCAATCAGCGTACTGAACAACAGGTTCGGATCAGGGCGTCCACCAAATAGCTGCTGGGCATAATAATGCCATGTTTTTCCGCCACTCTGTGTGTCCAGATTCAGCTTGTCTTTCAGCGAAACCGACGCGTCCTTACAGGTTACGAAATTATTATTGCTGTCATAAACGCCCCGCAGCGGACTGGGGCGGGAAAAAATCAGCGTGTAGGGATCAGCGGAGGCCATCAGCTCCTCCAGCGTGTATTTGTGGTTCAGGTAAATATCCCCCATCACGCAGTTCTGCACATAATCCTGGAAAAGATTGGCGATTTCCGGATTACGGGACAAAAAGTCGGTGCTTTTTGATACCAGTTCTGCGCCAAACAGCATCCCCGTTTTGCTGTAGGTGACACTGTCCGGTTGCGTGAAGATCATCTCGTAACTGGCCACCATTGCATGCCCGATACGGGTCGTCAGTGAAAGTGGCATCGCCAGTCCGACCGGCACATTATCCACCCGGTGAACTTTGACCAGGTCACTGTTATCAATAATCTGCACCGATGTGCGGACATTAACCAGCAGGCTGATAAGCACAAACACGGCCACCCAGCCCAGCAAATCCATCACGTTGTGCCGCTGTACCCACATTACGGCCACCGCGAGAACAGACAATGTGAGCGCAATTTTTTCAATGGAATCCCACGTCCGGGTCCCCATAAAGGCGGCAATGGCATTCAGGTTATTCCGCAACCACTCACCACCGGCAATCACATAAACTTCATTCACAGCGTGCTCCCTCCGAAGTGATAGTTGTTCTGGTAACGACTGAGCATGCGGGCGGAAAGCTGCTGACGCATGTAGCTCATCTGACGATCGACAACCAGCAGCGCATCCTGCTGTACCTGCACCTGTGACTGAAACGCCGCAATCTGCCGGGTGGCATCATTCATGTTGTCGTTAATATGTTCGATAACTGCTTCGTCATAATTTCCTGTGGCCACCATCGCCCGGGCCTGCTGTATCAGCTCCTGAATGTACTGCAGCAGGATGTCGTAACCGATATAGTCCGTCAGCTGGTAAATCATGCTGTTGGAAACACCGAGCATCTGCGGGTCAACCAGGTATTTGAAGACGGGGATGGTGGTACTGGAAATAAAGCCTTTTTCCTTGTCATCCAGAGGCGTGTCACTGACCGCCTTGTTCTGAATGCTGGCCAGAAGTTTAGTAATCTGAGACTTCAGTGCATTATCCCGGCTGATGGTCACCGGTGTGTCTGCCACCACTTTCAGGCATTTATCAGAATCGTTGCAGTGATAAATTTTTGCTGTGCCGCCTTCCATCATGGCCCGGATAATTGAGCGGTCAGTGGTTCTGGCTGATAGCGGTGTGATTTCGCCGTTGGGACCAAACACCAGTGAGCCGGTCAGCGTCATCACAAATTCTTTCAGCTCTTTGTTGCCATCAAACATTCTGTTTTTGGAAAGCGCATTCCACATGATGTTGATGTTTTTGGTCACCCGCTCCTTATCCTTGTCGCTGGCTTTATCCCTGACACTGTCAGATTTCCCGCCAACGGTACATCCCTGCCGGGAAGCCGCCCAGTCAGCAAAAATATTGCTCTCACCGGCAATGTCCTGACAGACTTTCTGCTGGGACACCTGCGTCCGGGGGAAAAGCCCGCCAATAATCCCCTGCGCCGCCTGGCAGGAACTGAGGTTCATACTGTTAATGTCGCTTGCCATTTTCTGCAGGAAGTCTTTTGCGGTTTTGATTTCCGGCACCGTTGTCTGCAGGGCAAGGTCAAAAAAGTAACCGGCAGCATTGCTCATAATCTGCTTAACAAAACGCTGCAGCTGCTCGCCATTAATAAAACTGAACGAACCGAGGTAGGCGTCGATGCCGCCACATCCGGCATTGATATCCGGCAGCGTCATGGAAATCAGCTGAACATTTTTGACCTGAGTACGGGCATACAGGGAGCCACCGTAAGCATAACCGGCGGCCTGCCCCTGCCAGACGCCCGGCTGTGTGGTATTGGAGGCGAAGCCCAGCTTGTTAAAGAACTGATTCATGTCGCTGTTCACATCCGCTGACGCTGCGGGTGTGACCGTCAGTAAAGCAGCACAAAGAACCAGAAGAGGTTTAATGCGTGGCATCATTCTTGCCCTCCCTTAATTTGTTCTCCCGGCGCATACGACATTTCAGCAGGAATATCCCGATATTTCCGTCCAGTCCTGCGGCTGTAATATATTTCAGACACCGAAATCCATCCCACAATTGCCCCCACAAAAAACACAACAGAAACAGAAAAGGTAAGGCACAGCGAAACGACAATTTCTACAGGGCTGGCGGGATAAAAAAGCCCCTGACGGATAAAGGGGATATTCAGGCTGACGATTATTCCCGTCGCGATGCCGGATATTCCGGCAATGAGTAACACCACCTGCTTATTTCGCACCTTTTTTTCCTCCGTACATCTGCAGAACGGTATCCATCCGCGCCATAAAACCGGCGGCATCCGTTGCCCCCTGTAAAAGCGGTAATGCCTCAAGCGTGTTGACGTTGACCAGGAAGGTGGTCGGTGTGGCCACCGGGATATTCGGGAAGAAGGTCTGCATCACGTCCGGTGGCACCGGTAATGCCTCCGGAAAGGCCGTATCACCCTGACCATCCAGGGTGTAGGGAAAAACGGAAAAGCCGTACTGCTGTGCCAGCTGTTTCAGTACCGGGTCAAACTGGTGACAGTAAGGGCAATGCCCCTGCATAAACAGCACCACCTTCCAGTCGGCCAGGTTAACCTGCCTGCCGTTGCTGAGGCGGAACCAGCGGGGAGCCGGCTTTTCTGTCCTGGCTGATGTGTCTGCTGCCGGTTGTGCAGGCTGCGCGGCCATGCCCTGCGGATTCCAGAGTCGTTCAATTTCATCCCGGGTGGAGGCCTGCACGGCAGCGGCTGCCAGCAACAGGGTGAACAACAGTGATTTAATGAGAGACATGTCTGCCCTCCTGCTGCCCTTCCATCATGGCCTGTTGCCTGGCTTCCAGTGCCTCACGCTCTTCCCGGCTGACACGGGCAATCCATGCATCCAGCACCTGGTATGCGCCGAACAGCACAAGGATGGCCGCAATCAACTCCGCCAGAAAAAAAGCCATCCAGGGTTTGCTGTAAACAAGACGGGCGACGATATGAAACCAGACACCCAGGGAAAATACCCACATTCCCGTAATATCAAGCCGGGGTAAAGAGAATCTGCGTTTACTTATCATGTTAAACTCCGGTTATTATTTACATGAGAGTATTTATGTCTGTAATATTCGCGTTTGTGTGATATTAATCAGATCAACCTCATTATTTTGTATGGTTTTTATTACCGTTTTATATGACTTAGCCTGTCATAAGCCCCCTTATAAAAAACCACATCACTCCGGACCATACTGATGACAACATAATACAGATAAATATTCTTCTGAACCCGTCGAAGCTCGTAACATTCGGTAATGAGCCAATAACCATTGGAACAACCATTGCTGCGCCCTGATTCATAATTGCACCACACAGAAACCAGAGACTGGCAGTCAGCACATATAAACACGCGATATTAATAACAAGGAAAACCAGTGAGCTCAGGAGAAACATTTTCCTGTCATTACGCTCAGAAAAGAAATAACCGGCAATAATGACAAATATTAACAGAACAACACCTGTAAACAGTTTCAAATAATCTTCACTCATAAATCAAATCCGCGATTAAAAATTGGGTTTAAAATCTTCAGAAACGTTCAGGAACTGTTTTGCCAGGTCGTCCTGCGAAATAAAGCCGTATGATAACGGGCGAACACTGCCCTGTTTCGGGTCAACCAGCATCATGGCCGGGAAATATTTCACGCCGAGGCGCTGCGCCTGCCCCTGGTCAGTCCGGGAATCCGGCAACAGCGGATTAATCACACCATCCACGGAAACGGGAATAACACTCAGACCATAGGTATCCCTGAAGCCATTAATGACCTGCGCCAGCTGCCCGTCGATGGGGTCCTGCCCCCGGTAAAAGAACATGATGCCGTAGTGTTCAGCCAGTTTCGCAATGGCCTGTCGCTGCTGCGCCTGGTCTGCCGCCAGCTGGTTCCGTACCGTGCCGTTGTAATGGCTGTACTGCAGGTTATAGTCCAGTTCGGGATGCGCCAGCATGGCTTTTTTGGCGCTCATGGTGAAAAGCCCGGCCTGCTGAGTCCAGTAATTCTGCAGCCGGAAATATTTCACAAAATTATCCACGCCGGGATACAGAATGGCTTCGTACAGCGCCCGCTTTGTTGCCGTCTGCAGTGCGGCCAGTTTCTGCATAATGTCCGGCTCCTGACGGGGGGCTGCAGGTACTGGTTTATTTTCTTTTTCCTTCGGATTTATTTTCTCGTTATACCACTGCCAGCCTGCATCTTTCCCTGACGCCGGAAAAATAAAGCAGCAGAGTAACAGTGGCAGTAATGCTTTATTCATCTTCATTCCTTTCATCACTTTTTCTTTCATCAGGTTTCTGCAGGTCAGTCAGGGCAGAAAAACAAAAATACAGAATAAACAGGAGCACACCGGAGTAAAGGATAACGAAAGCAGCGGCAAGCATCCCGTCTGCCGTGGTTTCTTTTACCGTATCCCACGACCAGATAATTACCGGGGAAATGACAATCGCTGTAATCAAAAGCCGGATAAGAAAATCAATAAAACGGTTCGACGTGAATATGACTTTCATCATTTTCCCCGGTTATTTTCCCTACCTTACTGTCCTGCCTGTTTCAGCTGGTCAGCAATCTGCTCTTTCACTTTCTGCGTCAGAACGCCACTGTCCGGGATTTTCTGGTTATTCATCAGGTCTTCGTAGAAGTTAGTGAAATCCAGTCTGTCGAACTGAATTTTCTGCAGCTCATCAACCGTAATCCCCCGACAGTCAGGATGCTTCGCACTGCCAAAACTGATACGCAGCTGACCGTTGCGCCCCTGCTGCTGGACTATCTGCGCCAGCTTCGAATCAAACTGACAGTAACTGCGTTTTTTCTCCAGGCAGACACCCAGCACTTTCTTCGAACAGAACTCTCCGACACTGACGGTCAGTTTGTTTGATTTTGCTTTAGCCAGGGCTTTTTCATCACTGCTGCATTTGGCCAGCCCGATATCCTGTCCCCAGCCGCTGTCCTTACAGCAGTTGCTGTATCCGGCTGCAGCCTTCTTACAAAATTTCGCCTGACCGGTGAAAGCACGGACATCCACCCCGTTCAGCGCCGCAACATCCTTACCTGCTGCGGCCAGTGCCGCCAGCTGAGAAACGGCTTCGGCAAAATCATTACTCTTCCCGCTCTGAGCCTTATCGCATTCGCCATCGAGACAGAAGACGTCTCCCCCACAGACCATCACTTTCCCGGATGTTTTTGACTCACAGGAGTACGTGGCATATTCATGCAGACAGGCACCTTCTTCGGAGTAAAAGGCGCACTGGTGTGACACCAGGGTACAGGCAGGATTGTCGGTGTAGGTCTGACAGGTTCCCTTGTCTGCTGACTGCGTGACATACGTGTCCCGGTATGCCCAGCAGCTCTGGTACATGCTGTATGACTGACCGTCTTTCACCAGCGTCCTGTTCCCGCCAGCCTCCGTACATTCTGTTTTTGTCAGTTTCCCCAGCTCCTTGCTGAACGGGCAGCTTTCAGACCAGACAACATACGGGGTGTACGAGGCTTTTTTTACCCTGACAACCAGACGCAGCTTCATTGCCGTATGACGTCTGAATTTTGTATTCCCGACCCGGACGGGGTGAGATGACGTAAAAGCCACACCGGCAGTCAGTGTTTTCTGTACTGGTGTAAATGAGGCATCTGCTGAGTATTTGGCATTCCAGCTCAGTGGGGTTCCCAGTACTGTAATTGTCATAGGTACACTCTTCTGCAGGTAAGTACGACTCCAGCTGTAATGCGCATCGACAATTTCACCGGTAACGGGAGAGGTAATGGAGACAACATACTGACCATTCACTTCACGTGCAGGTAGCTGACTCATTTCATACTCCAGCGTCCGGGTTTCCCATGTGGTACTCCCCTGCAGCTCCATACGGGCAGTTCGTGTGCAGTACTGCTCCACCTGTAAATCCCGCTCACAGGTGTAATTCGTGTATTCACTCCGGCTAATCTCCTGCGCACTGCACTGCTGCCCGGTGTTTCCCACAATGCTGTCAGCCCGGTTCACCACATCCCTGCCGGTCTGGATAAACGGTGCATCCGGTGAAAGAATGTCTTTCGGCTTGTTCATGAATGACTCTGTGATGGTTTTTCCGGTTTCACCGGTCGCCCATTCCGTGGTGCCGTCATTTTTCAGGCCGCCATCCCCGCCGGCAGTCACGCCACCGTAATATTTTGTCTCGTCCGGATTCGCGTTATAGCCGGGGATACTCTCCTGTGGCTTAAAGCCCTGAATACTGCTGCTTCCCTGTCCTTTGATCTGGTGAGCAAAATCAGAGCCGGCCCGGTAATCACTGTTGCTGTCAGCCTGTGCCACACTGACTGCCAGCCCCAGCAGCAATGGCAGAAGACGTTTCATACCTCACTCTCCCTCTGATATTGCTCAAACCAGAACACGACTGGTTTGTTCACCACCTGAATCAGCCCGAACCGTTCTGCGGTCCTGAAATTCACGCTGCTTCTGCGCCCCCGTTCAACCTGCAGGGACACCTGCGTTCTGAACATCTCCAGCGAATATGTTGTTTTCAGCAGGTTGCACGGCGCACAGGCCGGGACGAGGTTTTCCGGACAGTCGGCCTCCGGTCTGAAAACATCACCGATGGATTTCAGCCTGAAAATGCGCTTTTCTGCAGCCTTCATGCACTGCTCTGACTTGCGGAGCACCGCCTGAACATGGTCGGCATGCCATCCTTTCTCCGGCAGTTCACAGCCGCAGTACGCACAACGGCCACCGAATTTCATACGCAGTTTTTCCCGCTGTTTCTTTGTCAGCGCCATCAATGCCTCCTTAACGGGAACAGATTTACGGATTCAGTAAGCGGACCAGCGTCCTGAAGTCTGCACGCAGTGAGCGGCGACAGTACCGGTGATACCAGTGATGAGGGCCTTCAGGCTGAAGCCGGAAGCAAAGCTGAAAATCACTGTTAAAAGTCCCCTTCACCGACCATCCCCATGTCAGACGTGGTATTGCTGATTCAGCATCCTGCCGCAGTCGCTGCTCAAGAAGAGCCGCCTTTTTTACCGGACAGACAAAGGCAATATAAGGCGGCAGTTTCGTAACAGGGAAACCATGCCCCTGACAGGACGCATATGTACGAAATCCGTGAACGTTCATCGCGGCCACCAGTGCACGGATGTCCGGGTCAATCCGGTAATAGCCTGCAGGTAAACTCATTGCGATTTATCCCCGGTGCCGTCCAGCAGTCCCTGAGCCACCTGCCGGCAGTCTCCTGTGGCGGCCACTTTCTCCAGCGCCTGGCCGACCCGCAGGTTTCCCCGGATGATGTCGTATCCCTGACTGCAGAACACCACCAGTGCCGGTACACTGCGAATGCCGTACTGTGAAAACAGCGTCGGGTCGATCTGAACACCATCAGTCGCGCCGTCTTTCACCAGGGACAGCACGGCTTCAGCGGTGGTCTTCAGGTCATTGTTCACCATGCCCCGCAGTGTGGCTGGAATACCGTAGTGCCGGGTTTCGCTCAGCATCCGTTTCAGCCCCTCTTCGGGAATGGAAAACGACACAAAATACAGGGCACCCTGCCGGGGTTTCCCGTCCTGCGAAGCCTGCTGTTTACGAACCAGCTCATCCAGGAAATGGTTATCTGAACGCTGAAGGGGGTTTTCCAGCACCTGCTTCTCCGCCCAGGCTTTCAGCTGATGGTCAGGTTTTTCACGCAGTTGTCTGCTTAAATTTTCCTGCTGCTTCAGGAACTGGCGGTTTTCAGGAGTGTTCACGTTTTCTGACGCCATAACCGCCCCGTTCAGCATCATCAGCAGTGCTGCCAGAGATTTCATACTCAGCTTCATCATTCACCTCACAGGAAGACACAGTTACGTTTACGCCACATCAGGTAGCCGAAGTTTTTCTTTGTGTTGGGCGGATTTTTCCCGGTTTCCCAGCGGGTCACACTGCGCCCGAACGGGTGGCACTGTCCGCTGTCCGGGTACATATTCACCATCTGGTAACGCCAGCGTTCTTTGGGCAGGATTGGGGACGGATATTCATTACAGACGGCGTTATTTTTCCCGATGGTTTCCATAATCATGCCCTGACGGTGCAGCTTGAACGCCATGCGTTCACTGACCAGCAGGGAGGACTGCAACGGACTGGACTCATTACTCACCCAGCCATTGAACGGGTACATACTGCCCTGCGAACCGGCACACCAGAACAGAACATCGAGAGGCATATTAAAGGCGCTGGCAATGGCATCTGCTGCACAGGCCCCCTGTGCTATCGGATTGGCAAAGATGACAGCTTCCGGATTGAGAATGGTGGTCAGGCTGCTGTCCGTCCAGGTGGGGTCAATTTCAGAAAGATAAGCGATATCCAGGTCACCACCTTCCAGACAGCCCAGCGATGTGATGATGTTCAGCCAGTACGTCAGCGGGTATTTGTACCAGTGAACGTGATAGAACGCCCCGTTCACCTGCTTCTCATCTTTTTTCGCCGTTCCCTGTGCCGTTTTACCAAAAGCCGGCAGGCTGAAGCCCAGGTTCACCATGCATCCCGGTGACCGGGTGACGTCCGTCAGCGCCATCGGCTCCCAGTAACCAATGGCCAGCCCGATACGCCTGAACAGCGGCGGCGGTGCCGGACAAATCTGAATGGGCATCGACGGGTTCGCCGTGTCGGGGACCTTACCCTGACTGACTTTGATACTGCCCAGCGAGAGCGGGAAAATACAGCTCCAGCAGATATCCGTGATCGGGTTTACAAAACGCCCCTCACAGGCAGAATCCGCAGACGCCGCAGGGACATGACCGGCGAAAAGGAATAACATCAGCAGCCACAGGCTTCGCTTCATTTTCTGCCCTCCTCTGCCGGAATAAATTCCACCTTCAGGAAGCGATCGCCGGGAACGGCGCTCACCCGTGCCGGGACCTGATCAATGCCGAGGCGCTGGCAGAGCACACCGTTCTGGTCAAAGTAAACACGGCTGTCCAGAGACTTCTGCATCTCCGGGATACTGCCCTGCACGAGGATAATTTTGCTCTCCAGTGTGGGCGGCGTCTGGCGTTTCATCCAGGCCACCTGCGCCGGATCATCGCCATTGATGAAATACAGCGTCTGGTTAAAAGGAACATACTGCAGCGGATTCATCACTTCACCCTGACGGGCAAACACCCGCCCTTCGTTATCCCGGATATCCGCAGCCAGTCTGACGGACGGGTCAAACAACCGGCTGCTGTATTTCTCCGTGCGTCCGATACCGGGCACGGCAGGGGGCCGCAGACTGTTGCGGATCACCCGCTCCTTAAAGGCATCCATTTTCCGGCCCATCTCACCGGACTGCTCCAGTGCCGTCAGGCGCTGCATGATCACCGTCAGCATGTCCGGCTCCTTTACCGGCCACAGATCGCCCCAGGTACCAAGATCGGCGGCGGCCACACTCTGCCCCCATATCAGCAGGGCAATCAGCCCCCGGCATCTCATGGTTCCGCCCTCATTCGCCGGGCAATATCCTGCTGGATTTCCCGGGTGATATCCGGTGCCCCCTGTACCACAGCAGGCGACACCAGAATGACCGCGTGGTGTTTCTGCTGCCACGCCTGCAGGCTGGCTTCCAGTGCCGTGTTAAAACGCGCTGAAAGGGCTTTTGACTGTGCTTCTGACAGTTGTTTCTGACTGGCGCTGTCAAAAAACGCATCCACGGTCTGTTTCATGTTGAAGGCGACAGTCACCGGTGCGTTCAGTCTGACAATGCCGTAACTGACGGCTGCGTTCAGTAACACCATTGCCAGGCATCCCGGCACCGTCCACCACCAGTGGCTGCGTCGACGGGCTGTAACATCAGTCGTTTTTTGCGTTGTGGTCATGCAACACTCCTGTATTTCTCATGTTCTTCCAGCCAGGCTTCCAGCGAAGCCATCTCCGGCCCTGACTTCTTCCACGCCAGCTGCCACACCGCCTCATGAATACTCAGCCCCTCTTTACGTTTCTGCTGCACAAACTCAAAATCCGGGCCGTCAGAGCTGTACATGGCGCGGCTTAACGGGTCCACAAACAGACGGTGCCAGGAGGAATGGTTTTCCACCTGCAGCAGGAAGGAACTGAACCACTGGTCTTTGGCCGCACCAAACTTACCAATCATGTCGCGCTGCAGTGGCTGGAACTGGTCCGGATACAGCTGGTTGTATTTCGCGAACTCCTTCGCACTCTGTTTGAGGATAATTTTGTAGGAGGAGTTACCCCATGCCGCGCGGGCAGCACTGGAGGCCTTGTCAGAGTCAAAGTCGACGATGTTCTGTGTGATGGTGATATAGGCACCGGTATGACGGCGGGCGGTACGGTAACCTTTCTCAATAAACTCACCGACCTTGTGATTTTTGAAGTCCAGCAGACGCCAGCCTTCATCAATAACGTTCAGTTTCTTGAGGTTACGCGGCGTGCGGTACATCCTGTTCTCGATGTAGATAATCAGGGAGAACATCACCGCAACCAGCAGGGACGGACGGTCTTCCAGTCCACCCAGCTCCAGCACCACCATTTTTGCGTCATCCCGCAGGGACGGCTCATCAGAGTTAAAATACCGGCCGTAAGTGCCGTTGGCAGTGTACTGGTCAAGCAGCACAATCATTTCGTCCAGACGGCTGCGGATGGTCGGTGACTCGGCATACTGCTCGCTGTCACTGGCGTTTTTCAGGAAATCCACCACATCATCGATGCGCGCCCTGTTCTTTTTAGCCAGCCAGGAGGCCCTGACCGCCTGCAGCAGCAGACCTTCATGCACTTCATCCAGGTTACCGTTGGGGCTGGCCATCACTGACAACTGGTCACGGACACGCTCCGCTGACTGGTCAATATCGGTGATGTTCGCAAACGGGTTAAAGCGCAGGGTTTCACCGTCCAGATATACGCCCCCCATGTTCTCACACAGGGACTTGTAGCCATCCCCCATGTCGAACACCACGGCAAAGCCCCCGGAGTCCAGCACGCTGCGGATAAGTGGCTGTATCAGCCCGGTTTTACCGGCCCCGGAGGTGCCACAGACCGCCATGTTGTAGTTGGTGTTATTCATCCCCCGGAAGAAAATATCGATAAACGCCAGCTGGTTACGGTAGGTGGGTGCCAGCAGACCTGCCGGTGTCAGGGGGTTATCCGCCACTAACGGCATCAGGTTGGCCACATTAAAGCTCTCTGCGCGCTGAACCACACCGGCCTCTTTCAGCTGTTTAAACAGCCCTTTCCCGGCCATAAAGGGCAGGCAGGTCAGGAAATTGCGCATGTGGTTAAAGCGCGGTGAAATCAGCTCAAAACCGTTTTTACGGAAGCTGTTCAGGATGTCCTGCTCCACTTCCAGCGCCGTTTCATTATTGTCCTTGCAGAATGCTGTGATGTTGAGGAAGTAGGACACGACAGAAGACTGACCGGAGCCCAGCCGCTGACGCAGTTCCCCCCACTCCTTCGCCTCTTTCTCCACGGACGGAAACCATTTGGCATAGGAGGTCTTCGACTTTTTCTCCAGGTCCATGTACTTCAGGTTGGCTTCGCTGTGGGTTTTCACCTGGTCTTCCACCACCAGAGTCAGCGTCAGGATGAACGGACAGGAGATGGACAGTTCCGGGTTCAGCAGGTTGCTGTAGTTGTCGGCCATGTTCCACAGGAAGGCGATTTCCGGGTTACGGGCCAGATGGAAATTCAGGATGCGGGCCGTGCTGTTCCTGCCGTTCTCACGCAGGCCCAGCGTCAGGTAATCAGCCCGGACTTTCAGATCAAAACTGTCCTCCACACACTGATAATTCAGATCAGAATACGGGTCCAGCTGACGTCTTTTCGGGTACAGGGAGTCCGGGTTATGGTTAATCATCTCCCCGACAATATCGATAAAGGCCTGTGCATCCACCGTCTGTGTGGTGATACTGGCCCCCTGTAACGACGCCCGGATGATTTTCACCAGGTTTTCCATTTCCAGAATGTCGGCCCGGCTTTTTTTCTTCGAGGGAGAACAGTACGAGAAGAATACCCGGTAATGGCGCAGGGTCAGGGGCAGATTCATCCCCTCCGGCAGCGGAAACTGTGTCGCTGCCGCTTTCATATAATAGGCACGGGTAATGGCGTTAAACCGTTCAGCCTGTTCACCTGACCAGGAGAACTCACGCAGCCCGTATTCAATCCTGTCACCAACCAGCTGACTGGACATCAGATGGATACACAACGGAATACCGCGCGGCAGTTTGGTGCGCAGCATGTGATCGAGTGCCTCCACAATGGACTTATTCGCCCCATTGATGGGAATGGCTTCCAGCATAAAGCCCATCGTGGTGTCATTCATGAACAGACCGGATTCCTGGTTGTAATCACGGTACGGCAGCAGACGGCTGAACTGCGGGAAGCTCATTTCGCCCAGAACTTCATTGGCCTTTGCGGATTCGTCAGGCAGTTTCAGTGCTGTGACGAGGGAGTTAACCGCCTGAGTGACGGCCTCAAGTGGGTTATTACTCATATGAGTATTCCTTAGTACGTTTAAAAAAGGAAAATATCAGTCTGTGGCCGTGGATATATCACGCAGTGCCATTCTTAAAACCACAGCACAAAATAAGAAATGGAGGCTTTTCACAGGAAA
>ERZ791574.1164-NODE-1164-length-14763-cov-6.540658_pt1 | contig 14763 bp, 10 predicted proteins | sample MGYA00433098_ERZ791574 | MGnify/ENA primary metagenome ERZ791574 (study PRJEB30046, sample SAMN00791933) | human gut metagenome | study: EMG produced TPA metagenomics assembly of the A metagenome-wide association study of gut microbiota in type 2... | reverse complement strand
CGAGCAGCCGGAACGGAGATTTATATGACCAAGGGCAGAAAGACAACAGAAAAGGAACGCGCGGAGATCGTAGCGTTTTGTATTGAACATGGCAAGAACTATCCGCTGACGATAAAGACTTATGGCGTATCGTATCAACAGATTTACGCATGGGTACGAAAGTACGAAGAAAAAGGCGTTGCAGGTCTGGTGGATGGCAGAGGCAGGAACAAGCCGGAGAGTGAAATGACCGAAGTCGAGAAACTTCGTGTGCAAAACAAGCTGCTTCAAGCACAGATCAAAGACAAGGAGATGGAGATTGCTCTGTTAAAAAAATTGAAAGAATTGGAGAGGTGGGATGTCTGAGCGGAGTAAGGCAAGAGAAGAAGCATCTTGCAGTCCGCAGTGTACATGAGGAGAAGCACTATTCGGTCAACCGATTATGCGATATTCTTAATCTTAATCGATCTTCCTATTACAAGTGGTTACGGCGAAAGGAAAGCCAAGTCGAAACAGAGAACAGACGAATCATCGAATGGGTCAAGGAATTGTATGAAGAGCAGAATGGAATCCTTGGCTATCGGCAAATGACGATAACCATTAACCGTGACAAAAATACTCAATACAATGTCAAGCGGATTCGCCGGCTGATGAGATACCTTCGCTTAAAAGTCTGTTTGCCGCAGAAAACGGGCAAGCTATATTCCGTCCACACCGGAAACAACAGCAGAAAACATTTTGAATCGTGAATTTTACGCAGACAGACCCAATGAAAAGTGGCTGACCGATGTCACAGCGTTTAAGTACTATGACGGTCCCGTGATAAAGAAGCTGTATCTGAGCGCTTTTCTTGATTTGTATGACCGCAGGATCGTTGCATATAAGCCTGTTGTATTGGGCTATCTAATTTACCAGACAGTGTCTGGCAAATTGAGTTCTGCATAAAAGCTGAATATGCCTTGGGAGATCTGTCTAACTAGATTTTTGGGCTTGCATATCTTAGACATCCAATTTTCCAGTCAGTGACTGGAAAATTGAAATGGGAACCATATCAGACTGATGGAAGCAGTCTTAAAGTGTTAGCGTTCACATGAGGTCGGATAGTCATCTTATCTGGCTTTGCGTGAGCTGCTGATTTCCTTGATTGCGGCATAGTGTTTTCCACATTTTCGGCTGATCTCGTTGAAAAAATCGGACGCCACAAATTCCAGCAGCCATACCTTGGGAATCATATACTTGGGTGTCTGCAAGATGGTTTTCAGCAAGCCCTTGCTGCACCATTTCAGAATTGTGTGGCGTTGATAGCCTGTCACCTCGCAGACTTGCGCAACGGTCAGTACATCCGGGTAATTTGCCAGTTGCTGCTCGTACCATTCCTTGGCCAGCAGCCGTTCCTCGCCCTTATAGTTCAGCTTGCGCTCTAACGATGCGGCAGGTTTCTTATGCTTGGGGTAGTTGTAATACCACCCGCTGGGCGGAGTGTAGCGCATCGGGTCGGACTCTCGGCGGTAGAGATACTCGGCAACATCTTTCTTGGCGATTTTATAGCATCGCGTTTTCTTTCCGTTGTTTTTGCAGGGAACAAGTCCGCTTTGCAGGAGATAAAGCGAAGTGCGCGTTCCGATATGGCAAACGATGCGGAAATCGTTGCGGCTCATCGGGTCCGGATAGGGTGTTAGGATTTCTTCGATTTTTTCTTTCAAAGAGTCGTTGCTTACAGTTTCTTTCTTCATTTCGGGTTCTCCTTGTTTGTAAAGTGGAACCCGAAAAATCACTACTTCAATTTTTTGCTTCTTGCATTTTTTCTCATTCGTGTCCGCAAACCTGCACCATTATCCGGCTTTTGGGGCAGGGGTTATCTTGCATCTTATCTTGCATTTCTTCCAAAAAGTCGCCATTTTTGCCCCAAAACGGGCAATTTTGCTTATTTTCGTACCTACATTGTTTTTTGCTGGTTTATCAGTGCTTTTTCCACGAACATCGCCCAAAATCAGCGGACAAACCAGCCTGCATTGACCTTGGCTATCACCATAATGCCTTTTCAAAGATTAACTCGAAATGCGATAGGGCGTTTGTAGCGCCGCCAGAGTTCAAATCTCTGACGCTCCGCCAATCAACGGTACAACGTGCTTTTTTAAGCGCTTTGCACCGTTTTTTATGCAAAAAACGGAATTTTTGAGTTTGACAATTTCATAACAGGAGAGAAAACGCCCTGTTTTGGAGAGAAATCACACTTTTTTAAGTGTCATTTCCCGGATTTGAACCCATTCCAAGCCCGTTCAGCATCGCTTCTGCCGAAGAAACCTTGGAAGCGTAGTCCAAATGCGAATAAATATTCGCGGTGGTAGAGAAATTGCTGTGTCCCAGCCACTCCTGAATCATCTTCATCGGGACACCGTTTGCCAAAAGCAAACTGGCGCAAGAGTGGCGCAAATCGTGAAAGCGGATGCGCCGCAGATGATAATTTTGCAAGATAATCTGGAACGAATTGGAGAGATAATCCGGCTTGAGCAGATTGCCCATTGCGTCTACGCAGATGTAGTCTGCGTATTTTTTGTTGTAGCACCTACCGCACAGCTTGCGGTTTTCTTTCTGTTCCTCCTGCAAGGCCAGTAGCCGTTCCCGGAAAACCGGTACAAGCGGCAAGGTGCGCTTGCTGGATTTGGTTTTTGTGCCATTGGATTCTACAAGAACTTCTTTTCCATCCAGCCGAACCGTTGTGACCGTGTGGCAGATTTCAATGGTGTTCTGCTCAAAGTCTACAGCAGCCCATTTCAGCCCTACAACCTCGCTGCGACGCAGACCATAAAAGGCAGTCAACATAACTGCCACCTCAATTTTACTGCCGCGCACAGCGTCGAACAGCGCGTTCATTTCGTCCTTGCTGTAAAAGTTCCCGGTAAATTCGTTTTTCTTCGGGCGGTCCACCTTGTCGGCGGGGTTCACATCGATCAGGTCCGTTTTCACTGCGTATTTCAAGGCGCGGTGGATAACCGCATGATAGTGAATGACCGTATTGGGCTTCACACGCTCCAACTGTTCCTGATAAAAAGCTTGGATATGAACCGCTTTCAGGTCGCCCAGCGTAACGCCGAGATTTCTAAAGTAAGGAATGATCCTGCTGTTCGACAGTTCTTTGTAGCTTGCGTAGGTTGTCAGCTTGACGGTTGACTTTGCGATTTCCAGCCATTGCACCAGATAATCCGCAAAAAGCATAGCTTTGCTGGGCGGACCGTTGGGGTCAACGGGTGGCTCAAAGTCGTCTTGCAGCTCACGCATCATCGCCTCGGCGCGCCGCTTGTTGCCCTTGATGGGCAAGCCCGTGGATTGCCATTTGGTTTTGCGTTTGCCGTCATAAGTTTTGTAGGTTAATACCACATAGTAGATACCATTTTTTTCTTGCAGATGCCCTGCGACCATAAAAAATACCTCCTTTGGTTTGGGTCGCCCCCGATCTGCTGTTGACAAGAACAGCATAACGCATCGGCGCAAAACAATCAACACTGTCGATTCTCTGCTCGACAGTGTTGACCGCAAATTTGAAGGTAGGTAAACAGGTGGGCTTTGGGGATGCGATATGAGCGCCCGATTTTCATCGCCGGGATTTTGCCTTCGTGCAGCAGCTTGTACCCCGTTTTGGTGCTGATTCGCAGGGCATCGCACATCTGCTCGATGTTCATCACATCGGGGTACTTGCGCAGCATCACACGGTAGGCATCGCGCTGGTTAAATCCTTTGCTGCTTATACAAAACACCTCTTTTTTGAAAATTTGCGGATTTAATTCCACAAGCATGGCGGTCACTTGTTGAAAACTTGTGGCCGCCATAATCTGGAATCAAATTTTATACCCTATTCGACACTACTCCCCGGATATAAGGGCGAACCACCGGCCCGGCTGCTGGAAACAGCTCCCACTTCCTGTACCACATTGTTGGCAGTACCGCCGACGCCTTGAGAGCATCGCCACGGTGTGTATCATGATTGCTGACCCTTCGCTTGAGGTATGTGTTCCACGCCACCTCTCCCGATTCTGGGGGCGCTCCGCTGCGGTTAAAGTTCTGTGAGTAATGGAAGAAGGCAGCGTTTGCGAAAATGTCACAATTCAACGCAGAAAGCCTCAAATACCACTTGCCTTTTCATTCTCGAGATGTTATTATTAGTACGAATACTAACACTTTTATGGTGAGGTGATTTATTTGCGGAGAAGCAGCAGCGAAACAAGGAAGAAAATCCTGACCGCCTGCGTTCGTCTTTTTTTGGAGCAGGGATATAAAAATACCTCGGTCAGTCAGATCGTTGACGAAGCGGGCGTTGCAAGAGGAAGCTATTTGAATCTGTTTCCGACCAAGGATAAAATTTTGCTGGACTTGACCGAAACGATGTTCGACGGTCAGTTCGGTGTGGCACGGAGCATTGCGGACAGCAAGCTGCCGTCGGTGTATGCCTATGCGGTGGATACGGCACTCCAGCTCACCCTCACCGAGTTGAACGAGAATCTGCGGGAGATTTATATCGAAGCCTATACCGCCCCGGATACGGCGGAATATATCTATGTGCATACCACGGCGGAATTAAAAGAGATTTTCGGCGGGAATTTCCCCGATTACACCGACAGCGATTTTTATGAAATGGACATCGGCACGGCGGGGCTGATGCGCAGCTATATGGCACGCAAATGTGACATTCATTTCCCGCTGGAGCGAAAAATCAGCCGCTTTCTGACGGCGGAACTGAGAGTGTACAAGGTGCCGGAGGAGGAGCAGGCCAAAGTGCTTGCCTTTATTCAGACACTGGATATCAAGGCGATTGCCACAGAGGTTATGTATAAGCTGTTTGCCATGCTGGAAATGAAATACGATTTTAAGCTGTCAAGAGACGGCGAAACGGAGGAAGCAAAATGAAAAAACGCATATTCAGCACCCTGCTTGCCCTGTGTATGCTGCTATGCCTTATGCCAACAGCGGCTTTTGCAGAGGACAGCACGGAAACCCCGCCTGTTTGCAGCTGTGAAACGGCCTGCACGGTGGAAAACATGAATAAGGATTGCCCTGTCTGCGGAGCAGAGGGTGCTTCGGCGGAGAATTGCGCAAAATACATCAAGCCCGCAGACGATGCGGCAGTGCAGCCGGAGGGGGAAGTGTCCGACCCCCAGCCGGAGGGGGAAGTGTCCGACCCCCAGCCGGAGACGGCCTTGACGGCGTTGATTGGCGGGAACCAGACGGTAAAAGACGTCAGCAGCGAGTCTGACCTGACTGCGGCGATTGATGAAACTAATGTCAACACCGTCAAGCTGGCAGGGGACATTATCATCAGCAGTTCCCTGACCGTCAGACGCACCGTGACGCTGGACTTGAACGGTCATGTGCTCAAATACGAGAGCGCAAACGAGGGCAGCGTGATTGTGGTCGAGGGCGGCGGCAATCTGACGCTGACGGACAGCAACGACGAAAAAGTACACAGGTTTAATAAATCCGTCATGCCATGGGCGTTGGCGGCGGATGATGCTACGGGCGAGAACTTTGTGGATGTTTCCGGCGGCGTCATCACCGGCGGCACGGGAACGGACCTCTCAACGTACGGCGGAACGACGTGGTATTGCGGCGGCGGCGCGCTGATCAAAAACGGCGGCAGCCTGACCATGAGGGGCGGCAATATTATCGGCTGCTCCGCAGAGTGCGGCGGCGGTGTATGTGTTGATTCGGGGCGAAATGGTGAACCGGGCCAGTTCTCTATGTCCGGCGGAAGCATCATCGGCTGCGTCGCCTCCAATAGCGGCGGCGGTGTTTTTGCTTCCGGCAAGTTCCAAATGTCAGGTCCGGCGGTCATTCGCAGCTGCACCGTCGAAAGCACGATCCAATTAATTTGCGGCGGAGGTGTATATGTCAACGGCAGCAGCAGCTTTGAAATGTCTGGTGATGCAAAAATCGAAGGCTGTCAGGCAATCTCCACTTCTGCCTACGGCGGAGGCGTATATGTCAGCAGCAGCAGTAGCTTTGTGATGACTGCTAAGGCAGAAATCGAAGGCTGTCGGGCAATCTCCAACTCTGCCAACTCTTCCAAGGGCGGGGGCGTCCATCTCTCAAACGCTACGACGTTCACCCTGTCGGGCAGCGCCGTGATCCAAAACTGCACGGCAACGAATTCCGTCAACTCCGGCGAAGCTTATGGCGGCGGCGTGAGCGCCGCTTGTGTGAAGGAGATCACCTTGGAGGACAACGCGAGCATTGCCGGCTGTATTGCGGCAAACGGAAGCGGACTATACATCACCGGCTCTCAGCTACCTGGCTATGGGAAACTTTTCGCCAACGGCGGCTCGGTTGACGGCGACGTCGTGCTGGGAGACCCAACAGACACAACAGTCGGTCCCGGTACCATTACAGGCACTGGCGGGACTGTGTTCAATGGCAAAGCGACCGTTACCCCCGGCAGCACCATCGAAAAAGGCACATTCAACGGCGAGGTCATCAACAACGGAACCATCACCGGCGGCGTTTTTAACAGCACAGTCTCCGGCAACGGTACCATCACCGGCGGCACATTTAACACCCCGATGACCGGCAGCGGCACGGAGAGCGACCCCTATCAGATCAGCACCGCCGCCCAGTTAAAGCGGTTCCGGGATATTGTCAATGGCCCCAACGGCCAAACGAAGAACCTCGCTGCGTGCGCTGTGCTGACTGCGGACATTGATTTGAATAACGAACCGTGGACGCCCATCGGTCCGGACAGAGACAGTGCCTATACCGGTACCTTTGACGGGCAGGGACACACCGTCAAGAATCTGAGTGTAACCGTCAATGTCCAGCCCGGTCGCGCCGGTCTGTTCGGTTGCGTAAAAGACGGCACCATCCGGAAACTGACGGTGGCAGGCTCGGTGTCATGTACTGCTAACCAGGGGTGGTGTGGCGGCATTGCGGGCTACGCTATGGACGAAACCATCGAAAACTGCGCCAGCCTCTGCACGGTCTCCTGCACAGGCATAGATGCCAGAGTCGGTGGAATTGTCGGATTGGTCGACTATAATAGTCGTACGCTAATAATCCGCGATTGCTATAACATCGGAAAAATCACCGGCAGAAGCGACAACGGCAGTGGCGACGCCGGAGGTATCTGCGGATTTTATATGAACGGAAAGATTTCCAACTGCTATAATGTCGGCGAAATCACTGGTAGCGGATATGTTAGTAAAATCGCAGTCTCCGCCTATAATGATAGCAGACCCACCAACTGCTACTATCTGAGCGACACGGACACAGATCTCAATGGAACCGCCAAAACCGCCGCGGAATTTGCCAACGGTGACGTGCTGGATGAGCTTAAGGCTGGCCGCAACGATTCTCCATGGGACAGCTGCCAGTATGTGGCTGCGGCAAAAATAACCCTGCCCGTGTTCAAGGGACAGGGCGATGAACATACCCACAATGGGAACTGGACATCGAACGGCAACGGCAAACACAGCCGCCGCTACCCCTGCAATGTCGTGGAAACACAAAACTGCTCCGGCGGCACGGCCACCTGCACCGAAAAAGCAAAATGCGCAGTTTGCGGTGCGGAATATGGCGATGTTCTGGGACATGATTTTACTACCAGTTGGACACATGATGATAACGAGCACTGGAAGCAGTGTTCCCGTTGCGATAAAAAGGATGACGTAGGCCCTCATACTTGGGACAACGGTACGATAACAACAGCGCACACCTGCACAAAAGCGGGCGAAGAGACATATAGCTGCACCAAGTGCGGCGCAACAAAAACAGAGCCGATTCCAGCCACGGGCCACAGCTGGAAGTCCGATTGGACGTCCGACGCAACGCATCACTGGCATGAATGTGCCAATGAAAGCTGCGATGTGACGGATAACGCGGGAAAGTACGGCTACGCGGAGCACTCCGGCGGCACTGCCACCTGCACCGAAAAAGCCGTTTGCACCCATTGCGGCCAGTCTTACGGCGAAACCAACCCCGTCAATCATACCGGCACGGAACAGTGGACACAGACAACCACTACCCACGAGAAAAAATGGAGCTGCTGCGGTACCGTAAACATACCGAGCGAGAACCACGAGTGGGCAGACGGCGTGTGCAGCGAGTGCGGATATGTGTGCCTGCATGAAGATGCAGATAAAAACCATATCTGCGATATTTGCGGCAAGACCACTTCCGAACACAAGGATGCAGATAACAATCACATCTGCGACTACTGCAACAAGAAAATCAGCGACCACTCCGGCGGTAAAGCGACCTGCATTGCTAAGGCCGTCTGTGAGATTTGCAAAGAAAGCTACGGCAGCCTTGACCTGAACAACCACGCCGACCTGAAACACATTGACGCAAAGGGCGCCACCGCTGCAGAAGAAGGCAACATTGAGTATTGGTACTGCGGCGGCTGCAAGAAGTATTTCTCCGATGCTGCGGCAAAAATTGAAATCACCGAGGCTGCCACTGTGACGGCAAAGCTGCCCCCGAGAATCACGGCCGGTGATGGTGCAACGGTCACACAGGGCGAGAAAAATGAACTGACCTTCACTTCTGACGCATCCTTTGCCGATTTCCTTCGTGTAGAGCTTGATGGCACTACGCTGGACGAAAAGAACTACACGAAGAAGGAGGGCAGCACCATCATCACGCTGAACCGTGATTTTGTTGCCACGCTTTCCGTGGGTGAGCATACGCTTGCGATCATTTCTCAACACGGTACGGCAACAGCAAAGTTCACCGTCAAGGCAAAGCCGGCTGAAACGGCAACCACGCAGCCCACTGTGACCCCGCAGCCCACGGCACAGCCCCAGCCGACGGTGCAGCCTGTTTCCCCGATTCCGCGCACCGGCGACACCGCCAACCCCGCATTGTGGTTTGCGCTGCTGATTGTCAGCGGCTCTGCACTGGCGGCAATTTTCGTACTGCGCAGGAAAGACAATCGCAAGTAAAAAAATTGGTACCGGCCTATATCAGCGCACGGAAACCATATCCATAGGATTCACACGCACGCCATTCTGCATTACCTCAAAATGCAGGTGGTTGCTGGTGCTGTCACCGGTACTGCCTACATAACCTATAACCTGCCCTGCCGTTACCGCTTCACCTGCGGTAACGGCAGTTTGCGTCATAAAGAGATCATAACCTCGCACTCTTTCGGCGTCAGCTTGTGCAGATACTTTTTGATCCCTTCCCACATCAGCTTGGACTCGACGCTTTCCTCCATCGGGTTCATCAGGCGTCTATAACAGTGATAAGGACGTAATTCAACTTTCTACTGTTGGCTGACAGATTCGGGTGTGCAGGGCAACCGTAAGGCTGCAAAAGCTGTCTGTTTCCAACAGAAACAGACAGCTTTTGATTTGCGTTGAAAGCATCTTGCTGTTTTCTCTCGAGCGGGGCGGTCTTCCCACGGACCGCCCCGCGAAGCCGTTACGGCTCGATGATGTTGAAGGGGTTGGTCCCGGTGATCGGGAGCTGGTTCATATTCTCCATCATCAGCGTCAGCAGCTCTGCGCTGCCCTCGACCTTGACGGCCTTTGCAACCGTTTCCTGATTGTTGGTCAGGATCGCAAAGAGCGCGTTTTTCGGGCAGGTGATGGACACGTCCGCATCATCAGACAGGGTATCTGCATAGACCAGCAACACACCGTTCTTCACGCGGAGCATGTGCTGTTCGCCCACGTCAGGCAGGATCACGTTCATGGTGAAGTCGCGGTCAGCCAGCGCCTGCTTGTCCATGACAATGGCCATGTAGTCAAACAGCATGGGTGCGGAGAGAGCTTTGACCATGTCGCCGGTAGACTTGGTGGAGGCGGTAAAATTGGCGTTTCCATGGCGCAGCTCCTGTGCGGCGGTCAGATATTCGTTGCGCCACGGGCCGGACTCCGCCTGATACCCCAGCTGCTCCAGTGCATCGGCGCACAGAAGCCGCGCATCGGTGTTCGTCGGATCGGCAAAGACGATGGTGTTTGTGACCTCGGCGACCCACTGATATTCACCCTTGTCAAAATCCGCCTTTGCCATTTGCAGGACCTTGTCAACATCCCCCAGGTACTCCACCCATTTTTTTGCGCTGTCGCTGGGCATGAGGGGGTTCAGGTTGACAGGGTTGCTGTCATACCAGCCCATGAACTTCTGGTAGACCGCCTTGGCGTTGTGGGCGACGGTCCCGTAGTACTGGCGGGTGTACCAGATCTTGTTGAGTGCTTCCGGCAGCTCGATCATGTTGGAGATCTCGTCGCTGGTGTAGCCCTGATTGATATAGGTCAGGGTCTGGTCGTTGATGTACTTATACACGGCAGCTGTGTTGACCATGTAGTCGTTCACCACGTCATTGCCCCAGTGCGGCCAGTTGTGGGACTGGAAGGTGACCTCCGCCTCCTTGCCGTAAAGGGAGATGGCCTCGGTGATATAGCTTGCCCATGCCGCGCCGTCGCGCACCTCCGCGCCGCGCAGTGTGTAGAGATTGTGGAGTGTGCCGGTGCAGTTTTCCGCCATCCACAGTGCCTTGTACTGGGGCAGCCATGTGTTCATTTCGGAGGGTGCTTCCGTACCCGGCGTGAGCTGGAACTCCAGCTCCACACCGTCGATCGTCAGCTTTTCACCGGACTGTGTGATCTCGTAGCTGGGTGTGAGGAAGGACACCGTGCCAGTGGACTGTCCCATGCCGATGCCCTGCGCCAGCTTGCCGGTCACGCCGGGGGTCAGAAGGATGCCATACTGATAATTGCTGCGGCGGCCCATACCCTTACCGGCGTAGACATTTTCCTTCACGGAATGCTCAGTGAAGCCCACAGGTGTGATCACGGGGATTTTGCCGCTGGCGAGCTGGTCTTCGATAGAAAGCGTCTCGTCCGCCTTATCCTCTTTCGCCATCACGCCGGCGATGCCGCCAAAATGGTCGGCGTGGGAATGAGAGATGATGACGGCCTTGACCGGGAATTTACCAAGATTCTTTTCGATCAGCTGCATGGCAGCCTGGCTGCACTCCACGCTCATCAGCGTGTCAAAGACGATCCAGCCCGTATTGCCCTTGACAACGGTGAGGTTTGCCATGTCATAGCCGCGGACCTGATAGATGCCATCCGTCACTTCAAAAAGGCCATAGGCATGGTTGTTCTTTGTGTTCTCCCAGAGGCTGGGATTTACGCTGTCAGGCGCTTTTTCATAATCGTCCAGGAACGCATAGGCTTCCTGACTCCAGAGGATATTCCCATCCTCGTCCTTCAGTTCCAGTGTTTCCGGCGCGTCAATCAGTCCGCGGGTGGCGAATTCATATTCCCGCTTATCATCGAAGTCAAGTTCATCGTAGACGGCGGCATTTGCCTTTGCCGTAAAGTCTGTGGCGGGCTTGACCTCGGCGGTCAGACCCAGGTCTGCCTTTTCCGCGCCCGGCTCTTTGCGCCCATCCTGCGCACAGCCGACGCAGGACAGCAACAGTACCGATGTAAGAAGCATTGCTGCAATACGTTTCATAGCCGTTCTTTTTCCATCTCCTTATTGTTCGCGGATAACAGGTGGCTGCCAGCTATCCAGTGCTGTCATATCCGGTACATAGATTCGCATGAACAGATGAAATTTCCCGTCGGAAACAGGCAGCCAGTTAGAGGTGTCTTCCGGTGCATCCTTGGACAGGATAATATCCAATGTGCCGTCCGCATTCAGCTTGAAGTCGGAGCGGTCGTTGATGCAGTAGCGGTCGATGGAATTGTCAATGAGGAAATCATCCTCTCCGTAGGCGGTCACGGACCAGAAGCCGCCTTCCAGCGTGGGAGGAAGGGTTTCAAAATGGATCGTATACGTCTTTTCTCCGGTCAGCGCTGCGCCGGTTTCATCCACCGCTGTCTTGGGATAGATCGCCACGTCCACGGTGTTGGCGCCAAGCCCCACCAGCGCTACCATCGCGCGGTAGGTATACTCTGTGCCGAAGTCGCCGATGGGCTTGCCGTAATAGATCCACTGACCGAGTTTCTGCGCATACTTCGCGCCGTCGGCGGCAAGCGTGGCGCGAAGCCCCTGAAGCATCTGCGTCCAGCGCTCGGCAGCTCCTTCGCCCAAGAGGGCGGCGTCGAAGGTCTTGCCCGCGCCCACGTTGATAGCGGAAAGTTTCTTCAGCAATTCCTCATCCGCATCGGCGGGTGGGTTGACCTGCATCAGAGCGTTCGCCGTATTGAAAAACTCTGCTGGCGTCATGGAAAGCACTTTGTTTATGGGAACAAAGTCATTTTCCTCTTTATAAGCTCCCTGCGGTGCGGCATACTCGCCTCCCTGTACATAAGCCGAAAGCGGCAGGAGCTGCATCTGCTCCTGAATGGCATAGACATTGGGCAGATCCTCGTTCCCGGACAGCACCGTGCGGGTGATCGACCACACCGTTGCGGTGGGCACGTCCACGCGCGTCACACCGTCGGGCAGCTCGCCCTCCCAGCCGGGAAGCGCGATGGCATAAGCACCCGCCTTGTCCAGCACGGCGGCGGTGTTCGTCCACGCATCCAGAAGCTGCACATTGCAGAAGCGATCCGTTTCCGGCAGGACGTAGACCATAGGCTCTGTGCTGATGTCAAGCCATGCCTGCGAATAGACGGTATCGACGTTCGGCGTCACGACGGTGCGGAAAGAGGCGTCCGCCAGCTTTTTTACATGGTTGAACTGATTGATGGGCGCACGGCCAGTCATGGTCCCGTCCGTATTGGTCGATAAGGTTTTGGTCGCGTCGGTCAGCACCAGCGGGAACGCATAGATGTATGCCTCGCTGACCGTTTCCCACACGGTTTCAGTATCCGGTGTATCCGGCTGCGTTTTTTCGGCAGAACAGGCGGAAAGAAGCCCGCAGGAAAGCAGCGTAAGCAGCGATAGTAAAATTGCAAGTATCTTTTTCATGTTGTCCTCCTATGATTCTTTTCTGCTTTGGTTATCTCCACGGAACGGTTTGTGCGTATGGATTTACTATGAAGTCGTTTGTGATTTTCTCTTTATGGTAAACTATCGATTATTCCGCCCCTTTCTTTCTGCAAGCCTTGAAAGCTCTTTTTTGACCGCTTCGATTTGTGGGTCAAACAGCGCTCGCTCGGCAAAGATCATATAATTGTTGATGGCGAGGATTGACAGATGAACGAACGGCGCAACCTCTTCGTCGGTGCAGCCGAGGATCTCCGCAATCCTGCCCGTGTAATAAGGGTATCTTGCCGCAAGCCGCACAAGGGAAGGCTTTACCTTTTCTCCGTATTCGCGCGACACACATACGCTGACCAGAAAGCGCATGGTAGGCGACATTTTATCCGCCAGCTCACCGAGATGATCCATCATGCTTTTGATGTCACTAATATCTTCAAACACGATGGCAAACGCAGCTTTTTCAATTCGACTGATTGCTTCCTCGGCGCAGGCAAGAACGATTTCCTCTTTGGTGGAGAAGTAATAGTAGATGCCGCCGTTTTGCAGTTTTGCCGCCTTACAGAGGTCCTTTGTCGTGGCAACGGTCAGTCCCTTTTCGACAAAGCAGTCAAGGCAGACGCCTACAAGCTCCTGTCTCTTTTCAGCTTTCTTTTCTTCCCTCAAAACACAATCCCCCATTTCTGTGCATTATCCAATGCTTCTTATAATAGCATATCAGACCCCACAAAATAAATCAAGTGCTTGCTTGAATAATAATTATGTTTTTTTAGGATCACAATGCTTGATCCAACATCACAACAGCCTCACTTGGCAGCTTTGGCTCCGGTATGGTTTCTACGTTGGCACCGTTCATGGCGCTGCCGTCCTGCAGGCTGGCGGTGGTGATGCGCAGGGTGGCGTTGTACTGCCCGGCCTCCAAGGGGCGGGTCAGGGTGATCTCCTCGATCATCTGTCCCGGCGGTACCTGCTTGCTGGTGTACAGCACCTCGTCCGTGTCGGACAAGACCAGCTCAAACGTGAAGTAGCAGGGGTTGCCCTCCGGGTTCAGCAGCGCCACCTGTACGGTTTGCTGGTTGGCCGGCAGGCTGATAGACGGATAGCCGGGAATCTTGATGCCGACTGCCTCGCCGCTGTCGGCGGATTTGTCCGGCAGCTGATCGCCCGACCATGCGCTGGTGCCCTGCTCCAGATCCGGGGTGAAGGTGTCCTGCTGTTGGCTGCGGGAAAGCTTCATGCCCGCCAGTACCGCTGTCACAATGATCACCACCGCCGCGATAATGCCGATTACAATGTGTTTTTTCTGCAGCACGATGCCGCCCTGTTCCTTTTTGCTCATGGAGTGTCCCTTTCTTTGCTGTATCGGAAGTTGTTATGGTATAGCCCTATTTTTGTCATTCCAGCACTTTTTGCGGAAACGCGCAATGCATCTGGGACGAATAGACATTGCATAATCATACTAACCAGTCCTCAAGCAAAAAAATGCCCGCACAGCGCATTTTTGCGTTGTGCGGGTTGTGCAATATTTTAGTTGTTTCGTCCCAAAGTTGCGTCAAGGTGCGTAAAGGCGGCCTTCCGGGGGTTCACTTTTTATTACACGGGGAAAGACGGTTCGGCTTCGCCCTCCACCGGCAGCACCAGGCGGGAGCAATACCGTTTGGTTTCGATTTCGCGCCCGGTGTAGGGCGCAACAATGCCCAACACACGCGGGTCCCCGGCGGGTGTCAGACCGCGCTCCTTCACCTCGCGGCCAAGACGCAAAAACGCCTCGTCCGCGCCCGCGTAGCTGCCGTAATACAGCACCGACAGGGCGCGGCAGGCAGGCAAAGTCACCGCCTCCCTGGGGGCTTTTTCGGGGCGCACTGGCACGCACACCCAAAACGTCTTTTATTTGGCGGAGATGGAGGGACTCGA
>ERZ791574.1157-NODE-1157-length-14821-cov-2.197887_pt1 | contig 14821 bp, 14 predicted proteins | sample MGYA00433098_ERZ791574 | MGnify/ENA primary metagenome ERZ791574 (study PRJEB30046, sample SAMN00791933) | human gut metagenome | study: EMG produced TPA metagenomics assembly of the A metagenome-wide association study of gut microbiota in type 2... | reverse complement strand
TTACAAAGTTAAGGATATAATGCATATATTGAATGGAGGTAAAACAATGCCAAATTATATGAGAAGAAAACTTATTGTTTATTTAATAGGAATTTTTGCACTAGCTATTGGATCCAACTTATTTTTAAATGCTGCTTTAGGTGTTGCTCCATCTTGTTCTTTAGCACTGACATTCACTTTTCTTCTTCCCGGTAGCTATGCACTCTTTAATTTTATTGTTAATACGGCCCTTTTAATATTAGAAGCGCTCATTGTACATAAATTTGGAAAAACACAAATCATACAATTATTTATCACATTCATTTATTCTTATTTAATTAAACTAACATCTACATTCTTAACACATATACAACCTCATTCTTTCTTAGAACAAGTTTTACTAGCTATTTTGGCATGCATTGTCTTAGCACTAGGCATCACATTAACTATTCATTCAAATCTTACAGTCATGCCGTATGAAGGTTTTATTGGTGCACTTGCCATTCGTTTAAGAAAAGACTTTGGAAAATTAAAAGTATAAACATAACATGAATTTTGTTGTTCTGATATTGATTCCTTCTGTTGAATTTTTTAAAAAACAAGCCAAATTATTAATTGACTTGTTTTTATTTTACCTATTTCTTTTCGAAAGCGTTTGTTTCAGGATTAAACTTAGCATCATGAAGCCAAGTATACGCTTCATCTTCACAACGATCTGTTTGAAGCCATGGATTACCATCCAAGTGACGAATCATCCAACAAGTATACATCTGATATCCAGGCGCTGTTGATTGTGGATGTAGCTTCCCTCCTGGAATTGCTGAAAAACTTCGGTTCACACTTTTATATACTTCATCCCCTACAAAACTAGCTCCAAATCCTTCTGGATGATCAAATAAGAAATAGTAACATTCTGGCTGTGGGTGTCTATGTGGCAAATATCCAGACCAGTTTCCTGGATCATTTAAAACTTCACCTAAAACCATATTACTTTTCGGTTCAATATCATGATCAATAATTGTATTTACTCTACGATTTGCGACATTGCCATACCAACCTTGACTCGAATATTTCCATGGTGCATCTTCTGTATATAATTTTGACTTAAATGTTACCTTATTTTTTGTTTTCTGAACTAAAATCTCTGTCTCTTCCAAAGCCTTTACAGAGATAATTTTACTATGTGAAACATGCCCTGCATATGGCCCTTCTAAAAATACACTTTTACGCGAAACAATTTTCTCTATTCCATCTACATTGATTTCAATCTTACCGTTCAATAATAAAGCCGCAATCTCTTCATCATCACTTGTAAATATTTTTGTTTGATTCTTTTCCAATTTATATACGCGAATATCCATCAACATATCTCTATATTCATTTTCATATGTTGTTAAAATCATTTCTCCACTCTCATCAAATTTTGGATATCCAAACACTTTTTTTCCATAAACAACCTCCTATGTTAACTTTTTTACTATATTATATAAAGTTGTTTTATCCCCAACATTTCCAGGGAAAATCACAACAGGCAAGCCTTTAAATTTACAATCATCAACACAGCGAATCACACCTATATTTTGTTCGATTTGGCCTAAAACATAAGCCATTTTGACATTTAGTCCATTTGTTAATGCATCTGACGATGTTATACCACCTTTTGTAATCAAAAAGCCCGGTCTCTGTGTTAACTGCTTTAAAACATTAGTTAGTGCAAAAGATATTTGTGTTGCCATTTCTAATTGTTTCTCTTTGTCATCACTAGGAAAATCTACTCTATCTCTTCTTGTTGCTAAAACAACTAATTTATTATTCTGCAACAAATTATTTACAATATTCGTGCATCGAATTGTTTCTTGTTCAAGCATTCCATTTAATATTTCGTGTTGGTTAAATTCAACCCATTCTAAATTTTTATAATTCTCTTTTAAATATTCAAGTTGTTCTTTTGTCTTATTTACATGAGACCCTACTATAATCAGTCCACCTAATCCCTCATTAATACAATCTTCTTTGTCTAGATAAGAATGATCAGTGATATGTCCTAATTCTTTAACCAGACTAGCTGCACATCTAAAAATATAGCGTTTATCCGTCTTCTCATAAGCCGATACAAACTTTTGTAAATCTTGCATACAAGTACAATTTACAATCACTTTCCTAAATCCAGAGACAGAATTTAATTTAGATACGACTAAAGATTTATCTTGTAAATCCGCTATAGAAAGGCTTATACAACTTGATGCTAAATATGACTTATTTGTTTTTCTTCAACATACTCTTTTAGGTTACTTGACTGAAAAGAGAATGTTTTATCTTTTGCAAATTCTGTTTTACCTACAGGTACCCAAACTTCATTCAATAAAACATAATGAATATCATTTTCAGTTTTTCGTATTCCATCTAAATAAGGGCAAAGTATTTCTCCATCAATATGTATGTGATTATGTTTTAACACATCATAGATAACTTGTGTTTCTGTAGGATAATGTCCTCTTAATGTCGAATCACTTCTTGAAATAATTGTAAAATCAATGTCTAACTTTTTTGCTACATCTATAATATTTTGAATTAATTCTTTATGATATTGAATCGTATACTCTTTTGAAAATGCTCTAGAATTCGTCAATATATAAAACAAGTTTTGACTTTGAAAAAAAGCTTTTTCAATACTTATTTTGTCCGTTTGTGTAATCATATACACATCATGAACCGTTTGAATTCCAGTAGGGTCATCATCAAGTACAATATATTTTTTATTCTCCATAAATCATGTCTCTTGCAGTTTGAATTGCTAGCTCCGGACTTGTTAAAACTGGTTTATCAACATTCTTTATATATGGTAAAATTGCTGTCATTGAACCTTGAGCTAGTACAATTACATCACAAGCCTTACTTGCTTCTTCAATTTTACTTAATACTAACTGATTATGTTTTTCCACATTCTTTTCTTTCATCAAAATATCCAAGGCCCCATCCACTAGATATTCAATAACCTCTACATCCTTATTTGCTTCTACAGCCTTACGTTTAATCAAATTGCAGCTAGGTAACATTGTTGATTTTACTGTCGCAATCACACCAATTTTGTTTCCTAATTCCACTGCTTTTTTAGCCATTGGCTCATCAATTTTTAAAGTTGGTATTGTTGTTGATTTTTTTGCGACATCAAAAGCTTCACCCACACTTGAACATTGATTGAAAATCAAATCTGGATGTAATGAATTTGCAACCTGAACATACATGTTCATTCGCGAAATAATCTGTGGTGTTGGCCCATTATTCTTTTTCACTTCTTCTAGAAGTGAATCATCAATGATATTAACTAACTCAACATCTGGCATATATTGCTTAACCAATGCTTTTAAATCATTCAATGATACTGGGCTTGTGTGAATCATTACAATTTTCTTCATAGTTTTACCCCCTATAATCTTCTAATTTCATTATTGCGTTTAAAATCAATTCTTTTGTAACCTTATAAGGTACATGTCTTAACTCTTGATTGATTACGGTTTTTTCTAATATATCCGATAAATCTTCATTTCTTCTTAATTCTAAATCCGCTAAACAAATTGGAAGACCAATTTCTTCATGTAATTGATATGTTTTTTTCAACAATTCCAATTGATTGTCCATCATCAATTGCACTAAAGTGCCATAGGAAACAACTTCCCCGTGCAAATGGCCTTTTTCAATATGTTGACGTACAGTTAGTCCATAAAACAATGCATGCGATAATGCCGAATTATATTCGGAATCAACAAGCAAAGATACACATCCTGTAGTAATAATAATATTTTGAATAGTTCTTTCAACTTCATGACTCAACTTATACTCTTTGGCATCTTCTAATGCCTTCTTTGCATCTCTAAGTACAGGATAATAACAATTTTCTCCAATCTTAATACCTAATTCACTAGTGAAATTTAATTCATCATTTCGAGCACTAAACGTTGATTCAATGTGCTTAGCCATCGTATCTCCTATGCCTGCCCATAAATATTTAATAGGTGCTCTTACAATAATATTTGGTTCAATAAAACAATGTACCGGTGGATTTTTAAGTTGCACAATTTCCAAAAACTCTCCATTTAAATCATACATAATACTAATTTTTGTCACCGCTGCACATGTTGAAGCTATCGTGGGAATAGTATATACAGGAATATTCAATTGATTTCCAGCACACTTTACAGTATCAATACATTTTCCTCCCCCAATCGCAAATAATGCATTGCAAGATTGTATATCTTTTACCTGTAATATTTTATTCACATTTGCATAATTTGCTTCTTTTCCATAGCATTGCTCGGCAAGAATTTCATAGTTATCTGTATTTAATATTTTATCTACGTATTGTTTTGCCTCACCATACGCTTTTTGACCATAAAATACAGCTATTTTAGAATGTTTTGGGACAAATTTTTCTATTTCTAGAAATGCATTTTCTCCCATTGTAAAATTTGGCAAAAATGATGTTTTCATAGTTAACTCCTAAAAAAGAGATTTTATTTTTCTAAAATCTCTTTTACAAATTTTTCCAATTCTGGATCTTGGCATCCTGCAAAGAAACATTCTTGAAATCTAGGTGACAAACTTCCTTTTACTAGTTCTGGATCAATTGCCCTTAAAGCAGAAATTAAATCTTTAGAAATAGCTTCCTTCATTTGAGATAATAAAGCCGCGTTTCTATTTTGTGATTCTTTTCTTCCTGGTTCATTTGGATAACCCATTCCTTTTGGGCTTCCAAAAGCTTTTTCAAAAATATATTGTAAATTTAAATCTGCACCCCATCCAAATCCTTTAGCGTATGGTAGCGCTAATGCGTTACCATTATTAATTTGTAAAAATAAATAAGCATCCGATGGATCAATACAGTAGCCACAAACAACACCAGGGAATGCGTTACAAGCCATCATAGCTCCTTGTCCTGTTCCACATCCAGTTACTACAAAATCTACCGCTTTAGAATTCAATAATAGAGCTGCTTGAATACCAATATTTAAATATGTTAGATATGGATCATCTCCATCTTTACACATTCCTGTGTTATACACAGTGTGTCCCATTGGTTCAACAACTTTTTTCAATTCATTCAATACTGTGGCATTTTTTGATGCCTGACTAAATTCATTAATTAATGCGATTTTCATATTCTTTATTCTCCTTGTTTATCTTGATAACCATCCACCATCAACAGGAATGGTTGCACCACATACATAATCGGATGCTTCGCTAGCTAGAAATATAACGGCCCCTTGCAAAGTCTCTGGTTTCCCCCAGTATCCTGCAGGAATACGATCTAATACTTCCTTATTACGTACTGGATCTTCTTGCATAGGCTTTGTTAATGGAGTATCCATATAACCTGGTGCAATGCAATTACAATTGATACCATATTTAGCCAATTCATTTGCCATAGTTTTTGTTAGTCCCATAACACCACTTTTACTTGCTGTATAAGCCGCTGTTAATATGCCGCCTGTAAAAGACAACATACTAGCGATATTAATAATTTTTCCTTTTGTTTTCTGTGCAATCATTTGTTTAGCTACACTTTGAGACAACAAGAAAATAGATTTTAAATTCAGATTCAAAATATAATCCCAATCTTTTACATCATATTCAAGAAATGGTTCGCGAATATTGGCACCTGCATTATTTAAAAGAATATCCACATGGCCATATACTTTAATTACTTTTTCAACAATTTCATCCATCTTTTCTACAGTTGGATTTGATAAATCGGCACGATAATAATGGTATTTCACGCCTTCCCTTTCAACAGCTTCACGAATTACATGATCGTCTTCTCGTCTACCTATATTAAAAATATCAGCTCCTGCTTTAGCTAATCCTTGGCACATTGCGAATCCTAGGCCTTGATTGGCTCCGGTCACAATAGCTACTTTTCCATTTAAATCAAACATTTTTGCCTCCTTTTAGCTAATAAATAAGGTAGGCATCACACCTACCTTTGTTTATTATTCATTTCCTACTGTAACTGTTTCTCCATATACATATTGATTATTTGAACCACTTACACGGATATAATCCTTAACAAACTTTTTGATAGCTTGTTCTGCAACCATCATAATTTGCATGTAATTTAAACCAGGATTTTCTTCCCATGCAGCCTTCATTGCATCTTCTGCAGCATGAAATGCATCTGTACATACATTAATTTTGTTAATACCACCAGCAACAGCTTTACGGATATTTTCTTCTCCAGAACCAGAACCTCCATGTAATACTAATGGCATTTTTAATGCAGCTTTTAATTCAGCCAAGCGTTCAAAATCTAATACTGGAACATATCCTTTAGGGTAATTACCATGTGCCGTACCAATCGCAACAGCCAATGCATCCACACCTGTATCTTTTACATATTGAACCGCTTGTTCTACATTTGTATATAAATCAACTTTAGAGTTATCACCATCTCCAGCTTGTCCTACATGTCCAAGTTCACCTTCAACACAAATTCCTTTTTGGTGTGCCAAAGCAGCAATTGTAGCTGTACGCTTTACATTTTCTTCATATGGATAGGATGAAGCATCGATCATTACACTTGAGAAGCCCCATTGAATAGCTGAAACTTCATCTTCAAATTTTTGTCCATGATCCAAATTTAAAGCTACTGGAACTGTTGCTCTTTCTGCCATTTCTTTGATCATAGGAACCATTTCAGTTGGATGTGCCAAGTTAGCCATCTGACCACCACCAATATTAATAATAATTGGTGAATGTTCTTCTTCAGCAGCTGTAATAACCGCACGAGCCATTTCCATATTTACACTATTTACTGCCATTACAGCATAATTGTGTTTATCCGCATGAGTTAAAATGTCTTTCATTGATACGTACATAATATACCCTCTTTCTATCTATCTTTTTAAATTATTCAATGTTGATATCTAAGTCTAAATCAACAACTTCTTCTTCGTGATTTTCTTCTTCAGCAGGTTTCTTTTTGAAGATTGCATATAAGATACCAGTTACGACTGAACCAACAACCATGGCAACTAACCACATTAATGGGTTTGTTGATAATCCACATACGAAGATACCACCGTGAGCAGCAGGAGTTTCTACACCAGCAGCCATTGCGATACCACCAGCAATTGCACTACCTACCATTGAGCAAGGAATAAAACGTAATGGATCGTTTGCAGCAAATGGTAATACACCTTCTGTAATGAAGCATAGTCCCATGAATAAGCAAGAAACACCAGTATCTCTTTCAGCTTGAGTAAATTTCTTTGGTTGTAAGAATGTAGCAATTGCAACTCCGATAGGAGGTGTCATACCACCAATAATCTTTGCAGATTCTGGAGCAGCATATCCATCAGCAAACAATGCATTAGCTGCCATAGAAGCTGTTTTGTTGATAGGACCACCCATATCGAATCCCATACAAGCACCAATTACTGCTCCTACTAAGAATTTAGAACCACCATTTAATGACATAATCCAATTTTGAATTGCTGTCATAACAGCTGTCATAGGTCCCATCAATAACATGAAGAATAATGCACCCACAATAAATGTAACGAATACTGGAATAATCAATACTGGAAGCAAGCCTTGTAGTGCTTTTGGAAGTTTTTCTCCATACTTTTTAAATACATTGACTAACCAACCAACGATAAATCCAAGAATCAACGCACCGATAAATCCGGCTTTTGCTTGGTTTGCTGTATATCCTAAGATAAATGCAGGAACAATACCTGGACGTTCTGACATAGAATATGCAATACCAGCTGCTAATACAGCACAAGCGAAGCTCATCGCAAAATCAGATAATTTTGAAATAGCCCACCAGAATTGGCCCCAATCAAATGCATTTAAATAAGAGAAGATTGTAGCTCCAGAAGCATCTGGTGCTAAGTTTCCAACTTCCCAACCTCCTAAACCTTTGGCAAGAGCTCCTAAGATACCACCGGCAACAACCATTGGAATCATGTAGGAGATACCAGTCATTAAGTGTTTTTTAAAATCTTGTAACATATTAATTTCTCTCCTTATTAGTCCTGTTATTTTTTACCTAATTTTTTTTCGATTGTTGCAATTAAACTTTTTGGACTCTTCATTGCAACACTAATTGGAATATCTACAACTGGTTTTCCTTTGAATCGTTCAACACCACCAACTGCGATATCATGAGCAAGAATTACTACATCAGCTGCTTTAATATCTTCTGGAGTCAATTCATTTTGTGCACCAATTGTTCCTTGTGTTTCAATTTTGCACTCATGACCAGCTTCAGTTGCAGCTTGTTGAATTTTTTCTGCAACAATGTAAGTATGTGCAATTCCTGCTGTACATGCTGTGATACCAATAATTTTCATTTTCTTTCACCTCCTGGCTTTCTTTTCTTTTGTTGTCCATATCATATATCGTAAAGCGCTTTCTTATTTCATTATTTAGGGCACTTTAATATGGTAATTTTTTATTAATTAAATTAAATCAATATCTAATTCCTCAATTGTTTCTTCCTCTTGATCCGATGTTTTTTCACCTTCTGCAACACAAGCTGAATCATTAATAATCACATCAATTAATTCTGATTTTGAAGTCACTTCTTGTAACTTACGAACACGATTGTCATTACCTAATTTTCCGGCTAGATCCGCCAATAATTTCATGTGATTCTCGGCAAAATTATTGTCGTCACTTACACAGAACAAGAAAATAATATTTGTATCTTGGTACCCATCTTCAGACATACAGCTCTCCCACTTTACATCTTGCACACAACGTCCAATCGCAATACCAATCTTGCGAACAGCACTACTTTTGCCATGTGGAATCGATATTTTATGTCCCATTCCTGTAGGTCCTTCCGCTTCACGAACATAAATGTCCTTGACAAACTGATCTACATCCGAAATATATCCTGCATGCAACAATCTTTTGCTCAGATTGCGTAAAGCCTCATCTTTCGTTGTACCCTCAAGTTCCAAATCAATGATTTTTTCATCCAAAATTTCTTTTAATTCCATAATAATCTCCCTCCGTTATTGAATTAAGAATCGATAAAAATCTATATTTGATGTAAAGCCACGTAAGATACTTACTTGTTCATCTCCATCAACCAATTTTATATATTGTTTATAGAATTGCTGCGTTCTACGTATCTCAAAGTCTGTACTAAATTTAACAACCAACAAGAACACAACATCGACATATTTTGAATCCCACAAGATTGGTTTATCTAATGTAGCAATCACAATCTTTGCCGTATTGACCTCCTGCGTATCTCCATGAGGTATCGCAACACCATTCCCAATTGAAGTAAGTGTCATATTTTCGCGTTCCATTACAGTTTTAAAATACTTTTTAGTCACATAACCTTTATCAACCAGTTTGTTACAAAGCATCGACAACAATGATTTTTTATCTTTGACTTTTAAATGACAGAAAATCAAATCTGGCTCAAATAACTCGTGACATATCGCATTAAAACGTGCTGGCCTATCTTGCTTTTGCACACTTAATTCTTTGATTTTATCTTTTACACAATTCAAATTTGAATCACTCAACCAATCGTCAATTTCCACTATACGATCATCTTCTGAATGTAAGTTTTTAGTTGTTAAAATCAAGTCATCTTTACAACGTGCTAATGAAAAATTATGCATACTTTGTACATGGATTTTCTTTATTTCATCGCAATTCCTTCTTAATTTATCGCAAATCATCTGGTTAATTCCATTCGATGCATTGGATACAAGAATTGCGGAAATCGGCTTTGAATTTCGTTCTAATGCAGATTGAATATAAATGGTGATGAAGCTTAATTCATCTTCTGTTATTTTCAAATTGAAATACTCTTCAAATAAAACAGAAATCAACCAAGATACTCTAAATGTTGTCGTATATTCATTTTTTATATATCCAGTTAATTCATTGTTTGCACTACGATTGTATTTCAATCTGAAAATCGTAGGCCTTAAATGAATTAATAATCCATTATATAATTCGGTATCTTGTCTTAAATCCACATTTGTAACATTACTGATTACGTCAATCATTTTTTCTACGAATTCTTTTAATTTCGCATCATATTGCTCGATCAAAGATTCTGTATCATATGGCATTGCTTCATAATCAATCATTTTAGAACATAGGATCTGAATGGATAAGAATGCGATTTCTCCATCAGGTATATCCACATGAATATATCTTTGAATCTTTTTATAAATTTTTTCTGCTAAATGATATTCACTATATTGAGAAAGAACTTCAAATTCTTTTTTTGAAATATTCAAATTCTTGATTTTATTCGTAACATTTTCATAAACTGCAATACTTGTATATACCAGAATTTCATCAAAAGATTCATCGACAAGGTTGAATCCCCATTCTTTTTCAACTTCAAGAATAGCATCTTTAATAATATCAACTTGTAATCCAGGCATAAAATAAGTAATGCCTTCATAAATTGAATGTGCCTCATCTAACTTAGTAATATAGTTTTTTAAAGCTAAACGATAAGAAGTTTCACTATACTCTAGTTCTATTCCTTTGTTACGAATCACATTCAACTTAATATCAAACATGTTCAACCAATCTTTACAATCTGAAATAACTTTCAACATTGTTGGTACACTCAAATATAATGTATCGGCCAAATCTTTCGAAGTAAGCCTTTTTTTACTGTTCACATTCAGTATTTCCCGCAATGCCAATACCATTCGAGATTTATCCGATTGAACCAATTCGTTTTCATCAGCACTAATCAATTTTTGTATCTTCGCTCTTTGAGAAGTGTTGCACTCGAGCCACATTCCGATACGAGGTTTTTTTTCAATTGTACCTAGATTATTCTCTTTCAACATATAGTTGATTGAATCAATCTTTGTACGAATTGTTTTTTCAGATAACCCTATTTCATCAGCCAATTGCTTGTTCGTGACCATTTCATGTGTTAAGAAATATTTCAATATTAAATTTGAATAAATAGTCGTCTTATTTTTAACTGTGTTCAATTCGCTCACTCCTTGCACGTATAAATTAACATATTAAAATTTTGATAAAATTAAAAAAAATGGACTTTAAAGTGGTAATTTTTGTGTTATTTCTTTATAAATGTAATCTCTTTCAGAAAATTCAGTACTAAAAAAGCCCCTTATTAAGGGACTCTAATTAAAATATCGTTTTCATTGAAATAATTCATATATCGTTTATTTGGCAACTTATTAGTTACCACCACATTCATAGAATCAATAGGCGCAAAACAATTATAGGATACACGCGAAAATTTTGTGTCATCCGCTAAAACAATGACTTCTTTTGAAGAATGAATAACATGATTTTTTACCATCCCTTCAAAATTATCCATGTTCGTCAAACCATTTTCTAAAGATAAACCATATGTAGAAATAAACGACTTTGCAAAGTTATAGTGAAGTGCAGACACATCAAAAAAGAAGCTCTTTACTTTTTCTCTATATTCTCCACCTAACAATATAATCTTTACATTTTTCTTGCCTTCGAGCATTTCAAAGGCCAATGCACTATGCGTTATAACAGTAAGATGCATATCTTCATTCATAAAAGGGATAATTTGACATGCAGTTGTACCAGAATCAATAAATATTACATCTTGTTCTTCTAATAAACTTGCAGCAACTTTACCAATTTGTTGCTTCTGATTCAAATTTTCTATTTCTCTTGATTTGATATCAATAACCTCGTTATAAACAACTCCACCATATACTTTTTTTATCACATTGCGATTTTCTAATTCTTTCAAATCTCTACGCAATGTTTGTATTGAAATATCAAATTGATTTAACAACTCATCTAAAGAGGCAACTTTTGTCTGTCTTATATAATTTTCTATTTCTTGAATCCGATTGTACTTCATATCTATCATCCTTTGTGAAATTATAACATTATTTATTTTTTAATAATCGAATTTTTACCACATTAAAGAGGTGTTTTTTTAACTTAAGCCCTTACATAACGAACTAAAATATAAATAAAGAGAGGTATTTTAATATGCATACAGTTTTATATACGATAGTTATTGTTCTTATTATCATTTATGGTTTTAAAGCCTATCAGAATTATCCATCCTACAAGAATTCAATTCTTCCAACACTATTTCCTAATTATTTTGAATTCTTTTGGCGCATGTTTATTCGAAAAGATGCATCAAATAGTTCTTATTTAAACAAGAGTATAGGAAACCACAAGCTTTCATTCGCGACAATTGAAAACAGACAACACCAAGTCACTTCTAAATTTGTTCTTTTTTTCTATAACAAAGGAATCGCAATCGTTGAATATTTGGATTATCCTGGTACGTATTCTGGTAATGACGAAGATCGTTCTTGGATCATTAAAAGTAACAACAAAAAGATCCGCATCACTAATCCGATTCATGAGTTACAAACATATAAAAATCGAATTCAAAAAATGTTTAAGGATGGACAAATATCATCTGTGATTGCCATTAAAGATGATTCTGAAATTGATAAGATTCAAACACAGACGTTATACTGCAAATATAAGGATGTCATCACTACTCTAAACAATATTCAATGTGAGCACACGCTTAGTGAAAGTGAAATTCAAAATTTATTCGATTCATTCAATCAAAAACGATCAACATTATCATAACTTACTCATAATTAATTCATTTTTTACCATATATATACTCATTTTATTTTAATTATTCCTATTCTCTTAAGAGTATTCTATTCATATAAGATAAACAAAATTGGAGGTTATTATGAAATACTTAAACTTTGATACAAACCGTCCTTATGATTTAATTTTATTAGGACGCGTTGCGATTGATTTAAATCCAGCTGTTAGCGAGGGCTTTAAACCATTAAAAAATGTTTCTCATTTTGAAAAGTATGTTGGGGGCAGCCCTGCAAATATCGCTTGTGGTGTAACTCGTCATGGTATGAAAGCCGGTTTTATTGGAAAGGTTTCTGATGATCAATTTGGTGATTTTGTGACGGACTACTTTAACGACCATAATATTGATACTAGTCATATCACACGTTGTACAAATGGTGAAAAATTAGGACTTACTTTTACTGAAATGTTATCAAGCACAGAAAGTAGTATTCTAATGTATCGAAACTGTATTGCAGATTTACAGCTATCTGTTGATGACATTGATGAGGATTATATTGCGAGTGGAAAAGCCTTGTTAATTAGTGGAACAGCATTAGCACAAAGCCCAAGTCGTGAGGCTGCACTTAAAGCAGTTATGTTCGCAAAAAAAACGAATACGCCTATTATTTTTGATATTGATTATCGTGAATACAATTGGAAAAATGAAGATGAAATTTCTATTTACTATTCAATTGTTGCTAACGAAGCAGATATCATTATGGGTTCAAGACAAGAATTTGATTTAACAGAAAGATTGATTCAACCTAATATGACTGATGAAGAAACGGCTAAATATTGGCAAGCTAAAAATGCGAAAGTGGTTGTTATTAAACATGGTATGAAGGGATCTACCGCTTATCTAAACAATGGTGAAAGCTACTCAATCAAGCCTTTCCCTGTTAAGTCAAGAAAAGGTTTTGGCGGAGGTGATGGCTACGCCTCTGGATTCTTATATGGAATCTATCAAGAATGGCCAATGATTGATTGTTTGGAATTTGGTAGTGCTGAAGCTAGCATGATGGTTCGTTCTAATAACTGTTCGGATGATCTACCAACCACAGAACAAGTTCAACAGTTTATAAAAGAAACAAAAGAACAATACGGCGAAATGATTGCACGTATATAGGAGGTTTACTATGTCTAGAGATTTTATTATTCCAAAACATATTATCACGGGAGAAAATGCACTATCTGAAGCAAACTTACATTATGGAAAAAAGGCTTTAATTGTTACAGATCCTGTTATGGTTGAATTAAAAAATGTTGACAAAGTTGTTCAAAAATTAGATCAAGACCATATAGAATATTCTGTCTTCTCTCAAATTACAGGTGAACCTACCGATCTAATGATTGAAAAAGGTGTTGAACAATACAGAGCTGAAGATTGTGATTTCTTAATTGCTATTGGTGGAGGAAGTCCGATTGATTCTATGAAAGCCATTGGTGCCGTAATCACAAACGGACAAGAAATTGATGATTATTTAGGAAAAGAAATAACAATTGAAACACCAGGCATGATTGCCATTCCTACAACGGCTGGGACAGGTTCAGAAGCTACACAGTTTACAATCATCACAAACACAAAAAAAGACATAAAAATGTTACTAAAAGGAACTGTTCTTATTCCAGATTTAGCTATTATAGATCCTCAATTTACATTGAGTGCTCCAAGTAGAATTACAGCTGCAACTGGACTTGATGCCTTATGTCATGCTGTAGAATCATATACATCAAAAAAAGCACAGCCTTTATCTAAATCCTTTAGTGTATCGGCTGTAAAACGAATCTTGAAATATTTACCTATCTCATATACAGATGGAAGCAATGTAAAAGCTCGTGAAGAAATGTCAATTGCTGCTCTAGAAGCAGGTATCGCATTCAACAATGCTTCTGTAACGATTATTCATGGAATGTCACGTCCAATTGGTGCATTGTATCATATTCCTCATGGATTAAGTAATGCTATGTTGATTAAAGAATGTTTCTCCTTTGCCTTAGATGGAGCTTATCCTGAATTTGGTACGCTAGCTAAAGAGGTCGGAGTTGCTACTTTAGAGGATTCCGATAAAGAGGCTTCTGAAAAACTTCTTAAAGCTATGGTAAATTTAGTTGAAACATGTCACGTTCAAACCTTACAAGAATATGGTGTAAATAAAGAAGATTTCTTAAATCATATTCCAAAAATGGCAAAAGATGC
>ERZ791574.1148-NODE-1148-length-14887-cov-3.732673_pt1 | contig 14887 bp, 15 predicted proteins | sample MGYA00433098_ERZ791574 | MGnify/ENA primary metagenome ERZ791574 (study PRJEB30046, sample SAMN00791933) | human gut metagenome | study: EMG produced TPA metagenomics assembly of the A metagenome-wide association study of gut microbiota in type 2... | reverse complement strand
TGGCGAAGTCCGCGGCGGCGGCGGGGGTGCGGTGGGCGCTGAGAATGTGGGCCTCATAGGGGATGCCGAAGGTCTCGAGCTGCTGGCAGGCACCCTTTACAACGGGCCAGTCAGAGTCGCTTCCCATAATGACTGCTACTTTTTTCATGCGATCCTCCTTAAAAAGATAAAAATGCAAATAAAAAAAGGGTAAACCGGTCCCCATGGATCTCCATGGAGAACAGGTTTGCCCAGACGGTCGACAGTACGTATGACAGCAGGCTTCCATGTGGTGCTCCACGTTCCGTCAGTTGCCTGTGCTTCAATGTAATCATTATCTCAGACGCGACAGAAAATGTCAATTCCTGACACGGTTTTTTTCGTGGGACCTCGCCACAAAATTTTGAAAAGATTGTTGCGATTTTTGCGCAATATGTTAAAAAAGTATCTATTTTAAATGAAATAAGTTATGCTAATTGGAGGTATTACCTATACTTCTTCTGGGGGGCCTTATGCCTTTCACAGCTATAAGTCGGCGTCTGCCTGTCTGATCGCTGAAAAACCCTTATGAACAGGGGAAACGCACCTCTTTGCTCTTGCACCGGGGCGGGCGCGCAGGTATAATGATGAAAAAGAGCATTAACAAATGACGGAGGTGGCTTCATGTACGAAAACGGGAAGATCTATATGGGTTTGGCAGGCGACAAGCGGGTGGAACTGGCGCTGAATATGTGCAACCGCCACGGACTGATCGCTGGGGCCAGCGGCACCGGCAAGACCGTCACCATGAAGGTGATGGCGGAGTCCTTTTCCGACGCCGGTGTGCCGGTGTTTCTGTGCGATGTGAAGGGCGACGTGGCGGGCATCTGCGCGCCGGGCCAGAGCAGCGAGGGCATGGAAAAGCGCATCGACAAATTCGGCCTGCGGGACCGCTTTGTCTACCAGGGTTATCCCACCACCTTCTGGGATGTTTATCAGGAGGGCGGCCACGCCGTCCGGGCCACCGTCAGCGACATGGGACCGGAGCTTCTCAGCCGGATTTTGGGCTTGACGGCGGTGCAGGAGGGAATTCTGCACATCGTGTTTCAAATTGCGGATGACAAGGGGCTGCTGCTGATCGACCTGAAGGACCTGCGGGCCATGCTGACCTATGTCAGCGAGCACCGCACCGAACACATGATGACCTACGGCAATATCACGTCTCAGTCGGTGGCGGCGATCCTGCGGGCGCTGCTGCCGCTGGAGCAGCAGGGCGGCGAGCTGTTTTTCGGGGAACCGGCGCTGGACATCCGCGACTGGATGCGCACGGCTGCTGACGGCCGGGGCATGATCAATGTGCTGGACTGCGTCAAGCTGGTGCAGAATCCCACGCTGTACGCCAGTTTCCTGCTGTGGATGCTGTCGGAGCTGTTTGAGATCCTGCCGGAGGCCGGCGATCTGGACAAGCCCCGGATGGTATTCTTCTTTGACGAGGCCCACATGCTGTTCCGCGATGCACCCACTGTGCTGCTGCAAAAGGTGGAGCAGACGGTGAAGCTGATCCGTTCCCGGGGCGTGGGCGTGTACTTTGTGACGCAAAGCCCCAGCGATATTCCCGACACCGTGCTGGCACAGCTTTCCAACCGGGTGCAGCACGCCCTCCGGGCCTATACCCCCACGGAGCTGAAGGCTGTCCGCACGGCGGCGCGGGCCTTCCGGCCCAATCCTGCGTTTCAGGCGGAGGATGCCATCATGGAGCTGGGCGTGGGCGAGGCGCTGACCTCGTTCTTGGACGAAGCGGGCGTACCCGCTATGGTGGAGCGCACGAAGATCATCTGCCCACAGAGCCTCATGTCGGTGCCGGAGCCCATGGTCCGGGCCAAGGTGATGATGCACGACGGCATGGAGAAGTATGACGAGTTTGTGGATAACGTGTCAGCCTACGAGGTGCTGACAGCGGAACGGGAGGAAGTGGAGACCGCCAAACAGGAGGAGGCCGACCGCAAGGCCCGCGAAAAGGAGGAGGCTCAGGCGGAAAAGCTGCGTCTGAAAGAGGAAGAAGCCGAACGAAAGCGCAAACAGAAGCTGGAGGACGAGGCTCGCCGCAAGGCGGAGCGTCGGGCGGCCAAGATCGAGTCCCAACTGATCTCAGCAGGCGGTCAGGTGCTCAAGCGGGGCCTGCTGGGTGTGCTGAAAAAGTGGTAACGCGGCTTTTGACGGAATACCTATCAACAACTATAAAAAGGAGAAAGTGATATGAAAAAGAAAATTTCGGTTCCCATTTTAGCGGCTGTGGTTGTGGTTTTGACTGCGGTGATCGTCATTGTAAAACCCTTTCCCCAAAAGGCATCGGCGGTATTCCCGGAAAAGCTGTTGGAGCTCTCCTGCACCGTGGCGCGGGAATCCGTGGACGGTGCGGAAAAGATTGATCTTACAAACGACCAGAAGGAAGCCCTGTTGAATGAACTGGAAACCGTTCAAGCAGTACGGCGGGGAACCTCTGACGGCAAGATCGGTCCCTACGATCAGTATGTGTACCGCTTCAGCTTTGAAAATCAGCAGGAGATCTCAATGGATGATCGCGGAACGCTCTATACGCAGAGGGGCGGCTATACGATGACTGGGGACTTTTCCGGTGTGCTGGACCTCTTGAATGGCTGGTTCTGAGCTGAGCACCGGAGCCGAGCAGAATAAATGGCAAATAGAGTCTTGCAGAGTGCGTATTCATAAATGCTGATTGAAATAGCGACAGATAAGAAAATGCTCTGCAAAAGCCTGCCTTCCATTTGGAAGGCAGACTTTTTTCGCCTATCAGCCGGTAAGGGTCAGGCTGCGCTGAACTCCTCCCGCAATTCCTCCATGGCCTCGGACACATGATCCGCAGAAAAGCAGAACCGGCCGTTTTCATCATATACCTCAATGTGTCCCATCACATACCGCAGTTCAAATCGCTCCATTTTTATAACCCCTTCCGTGGTGTGTTGTTTTCTGATTACATGCTCAGTATACAATACATACTGTCCTATAAAACGGACACTGTCACCAACTGCGATCTCTGTACGGCGTATTTTCCTCAGATCGATCCGCGTATCAGAGTACAATACTGCCGGTTTCTCTGCCGGCCATCGCGGTATTCAGCAACATTTCTTTGCAGACGGCGGCGAAATACCGACTTTCTTCAAATCTGCCCGGGTAGTGCTTCTCAATGAATGTCAGAGTTTCTTTTAGCTGCAACATGGCGGCGAACATATGCTTGCAGGCGTAAGTGCAGAAACAGTCGCAAACCAGATTTCTGATCTCGCCATCGATGTAGTCACATTCCAGCTCGTAGGGCTGTGTCCCTTCCACAATGGCCCATACCCGAGTCTTATCCAGAGAGATGTACCGCACCCGGTTTTCTCTGTAATAGTCATGTCCCCGCTCCGCAATGGCGTCGCTGATCTTCATGGTTTGCAGATCATTCAACTGAAAGCCGCTGCCGTCCTGTTCGGAAACAATCTCCGTATCCTCCTTCTCAGGTGCCTTGAACCAGGTGATGACCTGTTCATAAGGGAGTGCGCTGCGATCAAAGGTGACGAAGTGCGATCCGGCAAAATGGAATTCACCGTGGACCTTCGTATCGGCGACGCTGATGACCCGCTTGTAGTCGGACAGCTTGATCTTGAAGGTATAGCAGACATCCACCACATGACCGCGGAAACCTTCCAGCTTTCCATCCACAAAGACCAGATCGCCGCAGTGGAGATCAAATTGATCGTTGTAGTAGGAGAGCGTCATGTTGCGAGCAGGGAAGTGGATCAGCACCAGGGATCTGGTAGGCTTCGGCTTTCTGGAAATAACAAACCGCGCGGCAGCCTCGTGCCTGCTTTCCTTTTCAGCGGCGGAAAAAACGATTTTGAATTTCATAAAACCCCTCCTTCAAAATAATCGAGTTTCCTTCCAGTATCATCATTTTACAATCTTACCTGTCCCAATAACCGGACTGCTACGAAAAAACGGCTCTGACCGTAATGGTCAGAGCCGCTTGATCTGAATTTGATTCAGCTTTTATGCCTGCGGGCTGTAAAGCGCCGCGACGGAGCCGATATGCGCTTTCATACCCTCCACGACATGAGCGGGTCCTACGATCTGCGCTTGGGGGCCAAAACCCAGCACCCACGCAAAGAACTGAGGGCTGACCACCACGTCCGTCCGGACGGTGAAATGGGCCGGGCCGTCGGGGACGATGAATACCTCGCTGCCCAGCCGGTCCAGAACGGCGCCTACCAGGTGATTTTCAAACCGCATCTGTACCTTGATCTCTTCGCCGGTGAACATACCGAAGGTTTTGCGGGTGTAGACCGCCATGTCCAGCGCCTGATAGACCTCCTGACCATCCCGCTCCTCATCCAGCGTGGAGATCTTCTCCATCTTGTCCACGCGGTAGTGCTTGATGATTCCAGCCTCAGAGTCATAGGCCACCAGATAGTAGTTTTCATCGTCCCAGGTCATGGCGAAGGGGCTGACCACATAGTATGCGCCGCCGTGGCGGTACTGCCGCTCCTTGGCTACATTGTACTCAAAGTACAGAAACCGGATCTTCCGGTTATTGGAGATACCGTTGTGGATCTCGTCCACATTGTAGTAGATGGACTCGTTCATGGTCTTGATGCGGTTCTTCACAAAGACCTGCCGGTGAAGAAGCTGGGCGCTGTGTACGCTGGCCAATGTCTCGATCTTCTTGATGAGGGACGCGGTCTTTTTGTGGGTGATGAATTTGGAGGACTGCACGCTGTCCACCAGCAGCTTCAGCTCCGGCAGCTCAAAGGTGCGGCTTGCCACATAATAGCCGAACACGCGGCCCCGCTTGCATTCCTCAATATCCATGCCGAAGGTGCGAAGCGCCTCGATGTCATCGTAAATGCTTTTGCGCTCTGCGGCGATGCCGTTGGACTCTAAGTATTGAATCATCTGATTGACTGTAATCGGGTGCTCCTCGTCGGAGTTCTGAAGCAGATAATTCATGACATGAAGTAATTTCAATTTCTGGAAAGAGGATCTGGCCATATATGTTCCACCTTTCTGCGCCCGGATCAGCAGGCGTGAACCTGCAACCGGATTGCTTCATATTCAGATGGCGTTCTGCCTTGTATCGCGCAATGTCTTTACGTTCATTGTAGAATGAAATGTGAGCTTCTGTCAATGGATAGACGTTCTAACGGCAGCATCCCTTTGCTGTACCGACTATACAAGCGCACCCGACCGTGTTATACTATTAAAAAAATCAATACATGCAGATAGAGGAAAGAGAGGCAGATGGAAATGAACTATACCTCCGCACAGGCCAACAAGCTGCTGAAAAAACTGAATGACGAGTATACCGCGTTGCTGGACAAGGAGACCCGCAGCCGGGACTTCCGGGCTGCCATGGGGGAGGATGTCGAGTCCGTTCGGCCTGTCTACGATTACGCTGAAACGCAGATCCGTCTCGCAGAGTTGGAAGCGAAAATCCGCAAGCTCAAGCACGCCATCAACATTTTTAACGCCACGCAGACCGTGGACAGCTTTGACATGACCATCGACGAGCTGCTGGTCTACATTCCTCAGCTCACCAAGCGGAAAAGCAAGCTGCTGGAAATGAAAAGCCGACTGCCCAAGGAGCGTGTGGAGGAGCAGTACGGCCGCCAGTCCAGCATCATCGACTACACCTACGCCAACTATGACATCGCGGCGGTGGAGGCCGACTATGAGAAAGCTGCCGATGAACTGTCCCGTGCCCAGCTTGCGCTGGACGCGGTGAATCAGCGGGAAACCTTTGAGTTTGAAGAATGACCGCTTTCCGTCGTTTCACACGAATGTCCGACCATTTTTGATCCAATCACGATCTCTGCGTGTGTTCAGCGTTCAGAGACAGAGGATCGGTTATTTTGGTGGTTATCCGTTATGCGGCCCGCGTTTATGGTTTACGGGGAACATTTACCGGCGGCATCGGTGAAGCGAGAAAACTTTTTGGGGCCGAAGTACGGTTATAGGCCCTGACTATTTACAGTGGGGAAATGTTCGTTTTGCGGAACTCCAAATTGAGCGTGAACTTTCCAAAATGGCGGAATCATGTTGAACAGTGAAAATAGGAGGCAACGAAAATGAAATGGTTTATGTTCTGCGTCGCAATGAATTTTATAGCAGCCATTGTACTGATTGGAGCCGGCGCAACGGAGCTGAATAATTTAGGAACGAGTGTTCCGGCGCTTTTGTGTATTGCTGCCGGTATATGCGGACTGATCGAAATTAGAAAGAACAAGTGATGGAATTACAATCGTTTGCTTACCGGACGCCATTGCTGCCAAGGCGCTTAGACAAGCGGCAGCCTGTTTTCACAAGGCGAATTGAACACAATACGAAAAGAAAAAACGAAAGGGGAGAGGAATATGACAGTGATTGGCAATATTCTATGGTTTCTGTTTGGTGGACTGATCGGCGGACTTGCATGGGTGCTGGCCGGATGCCTGTGGTGTGTGACCATCATCGGTATTCCGGTCGGACTGCAATGCTTCAAGTTCGCGAGTCTCGCCTTTTTCCCTTTCGGAAAAGAGGTCATATATGGGGGCGGCGGTGTTTCCTTTTTGGTGAACCTGATCTGGATCGTATTCTTCGGCCTTGAGATGGCGATCGGCTATGTCATTCTTGGCTGTCTCTGGTGCATAACACTCCTTGGTATCCCCATCGGAAAGCAGTGCTTCAAGATGGCGAAGCTGTCGCTGATGCCCTTCGGCGCGTCGGTGATCTGACCGGGACCGGACAGGATCGACCGTCTCTCTTGCATTGTCAGCCACGCCATGCTATAATACTCCTACAAAATTTGTGACGTGGGGTTTTCAAGGCGTTTGATATGCTGCTTTTAACCACGCAATTGTGCAGAACAATTGCGTGGTTTTGTTCTGCGATTTTCAGGAGGACACATGAACGAGAATCAAAAATTAGGAACCATCATGAAAGAGCTGATCCGGTTCAGCCTGCCGCTGATCCTCAGCGGTGTGCTGCAGCAGCTCTATAACTGGGCAGACGCCTTCATCGTCGGCAATGTGGACGGAGAGCTGTCCCTTTCCGCCATCGGCGTGACGTCCATTCCCATCAGCTTCTTCATCACCACCATCACCGGCTTCACACTGGGCCTGTCCGTCCTGATCGCCAAGAACTTCGGTGCAAAGAAACAGGACAGCATCCCGCCTGTGCTGGCGGTGTTTGCCGTGATCCTCGGCGGCGTATTTCTGCTGGCTGCGGCAGTCGGCTCCGCCCTGTCCTATCCGTTTATGGAGCTGCTGCACACGCCGGCGGATACCATCGACCTCGCCAGCGGCTATATCCGCATTATTTTCTGGGGCCTGCCATTTCTGGCGGTCTATAATGTCTATACTGCCACCCTGCGCGGGCTGGGGGACAGCCGCATTCCGTTCCTCTCCATTCTGGTTTCCTCCGTCATCAACGTGCTGCTGGATATCCTTTTTGTTGCGGAGCTGCGCTGGGGCGTACTGGGCGCGGCTGCGGCGACTGTGCTGTCCCAAGCGATCATGACGGTGTTCATCGTCCTGTACGGCACAAGCAAATACCCGTGGCTGAAAAGCGGTTACCGGAAAGAGAGCTTCTGCGGCGCCGTGGTGCGGGACGGCTTGCGCTACGGCCTGCCGCCCATGGTACAGTCCAGCATCAGCGCCTTGGGCAGTCTGGTATTGCAGGACTTCATGAACCGCTTCGGAACGGATACCGTCACCGCCATCACAACGGCCTACCGCATCGACACGCTGATCCTGCTGCCCATCGTGAACCTCGGCTCCGGTATTTCCACGGTCACGGCTCATAGTCACGGCGCGGGAGATACGATACGCACCCGAAAAACCCTCTCTGCCGGTACAATTCTGACCCTGGTGGTGTCTGCGTTCCTGACGGGCCTCGTGATCCCGACAGGCGGAAAGATCATTGCGCTTTTCGGTGCCGGGACCGCTGCGGTGGCGATCGGAAGCGCCTTTTTCCACCGCATTGCATTCTTCTATCCGATCTTCGGCCTGACCACGGCGTTCCGCGGCTATCTGGAGGGCAGGGGAGACCTGATGTACTCCAGCGTTGCGGGACTGGTCTCTCTGGCCGTCCGCATCATTGCCTCCTACGCAATGGCCCCGCACTTTGGAAATATGACCATCGCCTATGCGGAAATGGTCTCGTGGGTGTGGCTGCTGGTCATGTACCTGTTTCGCCTGGCAGCCAAAAAGGATGACGCTCTATGAGCAATGAGCATAGGTACGATGTCACCGATGTTGAACTGGAATTTCACCGGCATCAGAGGGGGATAGCAAACTTAGATGCGGCGCCGGATGTTTTCATGAAGCGGTTCCTCCTGATACGTAATCGATTTTACTAAAGCGCGCCACCCTTATACCGGATTATGCTGTAGAAAGTCAACGAATGATTTTGCAAAAGATCGACGCTGATTATTTCGCTTTCACGGTTGAAATGCCCTGCCGACTGTGTTACACTTGGCGGGCATGACGATAAAAGGGAGGCAGGAGACATGAAAACGGCACAGGCGGACCTCACAACAGGACCGCTGGGGAAGCAGATCTTCCGATTCAGCATTCCTCTGGTCTTCTCCAACCTGCTGCAGGTGTTATTCAATATGGCGGACATGGCTGTTGTCGGCCGGTTCGCGGGCTCTACAGCGTTGGGAGCGGTGGGCTCTACCACCATCCTCGTGTCCCTGTTTACCGGCTTCCTCATCGGATTGGCCGGCGGCGTTAACGTACTGGTGGCGCACCACTTCGGAGCCGACGATCAAAAGAACCTCTCGGATACCGTCCACTCGGCGGCGCTGACCTGCGCGGCGGCGGGACTGGTGCTGTTGGGGATCGGCTGCGGCTTTGCGGGCGGTATCCTCAGAGCGCTGAACACCAAACCGGAGCTGATGGACGGCGCTGTGCTGTACCTGCGCATCTACTGCCTGGGTATGCCCGCACTGGCGGTCTACAACTTTGGCAACGCCGTGTTCTCCGCGGTGGGCGATACCCGCCGCCCTCTGTACTACCTCTCCATCGCCGGCGTTATCAATGTGGTGCTGAACCTGTTCTTCGTCATCGTCTGCAATATGGACGTGGCAGGCGTGGCGGTGGCCAGTATCATCTCACAGTATTTCTCCGCCATTCTGGTAACGGCGGCGCTGCTGCGGAGCCGTGAGAGCTATTGCCTGCGGTTTTCCCAGCTGCGGTTCCATAAGACCCGCACAAAAGCCATTCTATCCATCGGTATCCCGTCGGGGCTGCAAAACGCCATTTTCGCGTTGGCCAATCTGTTCATCCAGCGTGGCGTCAATACCTTCAGTGCCACCATGGTGGCGGGTAACTCCGCTGCTACCAACGCCGACGCGCTGGTGTATGACGTGATGCAGGCCTTCTACACCGCCTGCGGCAGCTTCATCGGCCAGAACTACGGCGCAGGCAAGAAGGACCGCATCCGCCGGACCTTCCTGATCAGCACGGCTTACGCCTTCGGTGCGGGATTGCTTCTGGGTCTGGGACTGCTGCTGTTTGGACGGCCGTTCCTAAGCCTCTTTACCACAGACCCGCAGGTGATGGACGCGGGTATGTACCGTCTGACGGTCATGAGCGTTTCCTACTGCGTCTCCGCGTTTATGGACGGCTCCATCGCCGCCTCCCGTGGCCTTGGCAAGAGCGCTGTCCCCATGGTCATCGTGATCCTGGGCTCCTGCGTGTTCCGTATTATCTGGGTCTACACCGTGTTTGCGTGGTTCGGCACCATCACGTCCCTGTATCTGCTGTATGTGTTTTCCTGGACCATTACGGCAGCGGCGGAGATCATCTATTTCATTCGTATCTACCGGCAGGCCACCGCGGATCTCACCGCTGCCTGACCGCAAAACCGCAAAAGAGCGGAGGGATCAAACGATCCCTCCGCTGAGACTGTCGATAAAATGATAAATTCTCCGCAACGGTAAGGAAGGGTGTGCGCGGGAAACCCAAGAAGGGATACACCGTCGGCTCAGACCAAACAGCGGATACTGCGTATCCGCTGTTTGGGAGCCTTCCTCGAAACAGGCTCGCTTGATCCGCCACCGGCGGCGCTTCGCCTGTTTCCCTGCGCCATTGAAATCCCAAGTTTTCAGAACTTTTATAAAGTTCTGAAAACTGGCTCAGCGGGGCGAAAACACATTTTCGACAAGCTGAGCGGAGGGATCAAACGATCCCTCCGCTCTTTTTGATTATGCACATGAACGAGCTTGCTGTCATTCATGGGAACGTATCGTGCGCTGTTAGCAGAACCCTACACGCCTGTTCTTATCTGACGAAAGAATGGGAATGGCTCCGCTGCGAATCACAGTCCGCGCCAGCTTTCGGGCCGCAGACAGCTGAGATCCTGCTCAGCCTGATGGATCTTGGCCAGCAGAGCGTCCCGGTCCTGATTCAGGGTGCCCCGGAGATCCAGATAGTTGCTGGCATGATTCATGCGGAACACACTGCCGGGGCTGTCGAAGTGAGAGACCAGCAGCTCTGTTTCCTTCAGCACCTGATGCTGGTCCAGCAGACGGAAGCTGCCGTCATGGACCCAGTCATACAGAGGTGTTCCCGGCTCCACCATCAGCGTCAGCATTCCGATGTATTCCGGGTTCATGGCGTTGAAGGCCTCGGCGGTCTTGACGGCGTGTTCCTCCAGCAGCTCCGGGCCGCCCAGACCTGTGATGGCAGTGACGGATAGTGCCATGCCGTTTCTGCGGACCTTCTGTCCCATTTCGATGATCTCTGCGGCGGGATGGCCCTTCCGCATGAGGGTGAGGACCTTGTCACTGCCGGATTCCAACCCCATGTAGACCATGGTCAGGCCTTTGGCCCGGAGGGTTTGCAGCTCCTCGTCAGTCCGCAGGCGGATGCTGCTGGGAGAGGCGTAGCTGGTGACCCGCTCGCACTCCGGGAACAGCTCCCGGATGGTATCCAGAATTGTGTACAGTTCACTGGCCTTCCGGATCAGGGCATCGCCGTCCGCCAGGAAAATGCGGCGGACGCTGCGGTAGCGCTGCCGGGCCATCTGGAAATCCTCCAGGACCTCATGCAGAGGCCGCAGGGCAAAGCGCTTTTCCTTGTACATGCTGCAGAAGGCACAGGTATTGTGGCTGCAACCGTAGGTCACCTGCACGATGAGGCTGTACGCCTCGGAGGGCGGACGGTAGACCATGCCTTGGTATCTCATACGCCCAGCTTCTCCAATGCAGACATCTTTACGCAGGTGCAGAAAACGGCAATGGCCTTCTCCACATCCTCCACAGGCGGGAAGGAGGGGGCAATACGGATGTTGCTGTCATTGGGGTCGATGCCGTAGGGGAAGGTGGCGCCGGCGGCGGTCATGGCCACGCCGGCCTCCTTGCACAGGGCCAGCGTCCGCTTGGCGGTGCCGGACATGGCGTCAAAGGAGACGAAGTAGCCGCCCTTGGGATGGCTCCAGCTGGCGATCTCCAGCGGGGCGATCTCACGGTCTAGAGTGCTCAGAACGGCCTCGAACTTCGGCTTCATGAATGCCGCGTGCTTTTTCATCAGCTTCAGGGTGTGGGCCCGGTTCTGGAGATAGAGCACATGGCGCTGCTGGTTCACCTTGTCATAGGAGATGGTCTGAATACCGATCCACTTCTCAAAATCCTCCAGGTTGGCTTCGGAGGTAGCCATGCAGGCCACACCGTCGCCGGGGAAGGTGATCTTGGAGGTGGAGGCGAACTCGTAGACCATATCATAGTTGCCATACTTCTTGCACTGGTGCAAGATGTCCGGGAACTCCACATAGTCGCCGTCAAACTCGTGGATGCAGTACGCATTATCCCACATGATCGTGAAGTCCGGCGCGGCGGGCTTCATGGAGGCCATGCGGACGATGGTATCCTTGGAGTAGATGATGCCCTCGGGGTTGGAATACTTGGGCACGCACCAGATGCCCTTCACCGCCGGGTCCTTGATGGCCTCCTCCACGGCGTCCATGTCCGGACCGGTGGAGGTCATGGGAATGGTGATGAGCTCAAAGCCGAAGGATTCCGTCAGCTTGAAGTGGCGGTCATAGCCGGGGGCGGGGCACAGCCACTTGACAACAGGCTCCTTGCACCAGGGGCGGGGGCTGTTGAGGCGGCCGTGGATAAAGGCGCAGTCGATCACGCCGTACATGAGCTGCAGACTGGCGTTGCCGCCCACGAATACCTGCTTGGGCTTGCAGTCCAAAAGGTTTGCGAACAGGCGCTTGGCCTCCGGCAGACCGGACAGTGCGCCGTAGTTGCGGATATCAATGCCGTCGACAATATAGTCCTCCGGCTCCTTGAGCATATCGAAGATGTCAGATACCATGTCCAGCTGATCCTTGCAGGGCTTGCCGCGGGTCATGTCCAGCTTCAGCCCCTGTGCCTTCAGATCTGCAAAAGCGGTCTGCAATGCTGCGTATTCCGCCCTCCGTTGGTCCAGTGTCATGTCTTTGTATGCAGTCATCTGTCTCATCCTCTCCGGGTAGTCCCTGAAGTTTTGTGCGGGGCAAAAGCCCCGGTCAATAATCTTTTATATTATACTCACCTTTTGGCCGAGATTCAAGGACTTTTTCTGTCAAGAATCATAAAAACACCTGGAAAACGCGGAAAAATTTTACGTTTTTCTTTTCTTTTTTCGAAAAATATGTTACAATCCACAAAAATGACAGCCATATCTGCACAGGGGGGACCTTTTTGGAAGATCAACAGCAAAAGAAGTATCAACTGATGACGGAAACACCGGTGAGCCGGCTGATCCCACGCATGGCGCTGCCCTGCGTGGTCAGTATGCTGGTGACTGCCTTTTACAACATGGCGGACACGTTTTTTGTAGGGATGCTGAAGAGCAACGCCGCCACTGGCGCGGTGGGCGTGGTATTTTCCCTGATGGCCATTATTCAGGCCATCGGCTTTTTCTTCGGTCAGGGCAGCGGTAATTTTATCTCCCGGGAGATCGGCCACAAAAACTATCAGGAGGCGTCGGAAATGGCCTCCACTGGTTTTTTCAGCGCTCTGGCTACCGGCGTATTGATCTGTGTGCTGGGCCTGCTGTTTCTGGAACCTCTGGCCTACCTGCTTGGCTCCACGGACACCATTTTGCCCTATACCAAAGCGTACCTCAGCGTGATCCTGCTGGGCACGCCGTGGATGACCTCATCGCTGGTGCTGAATAACCAGCTTCGCTTTCAGGGCAGCGCCGCTTACGCCATGGTGGGCATCACCAGCGGCGCGGTGCTGAACATCGGACTGGACCCTCTGCTGATCTTTGTGCTGGATCTGGGGATCGCCGGCGCTGCTTGGGCTACCATCATCAGCCAGTTTGTCAGCTTTTGCCTGCTGCTGATCGGCTGCACCAAGGGCGGTAACCTTCAGATCCATCTTTCCCATGTGAAACTGAAGCCCTATTATTATCTGTGGATCTTCAAGGGCGGTCTGCCGTCTCTGGCCCGGCAGGGTCTTGCCAGCGTAGCTACCATCTGCCTCAATCAGGCGGCCCGGACCTATGGAGACGCGGCCATCGCCGCTATGGGCGTGGTGCAGCGGATCATGATGTTCGGCGGCTCTGCCATGATCGGCTTCGGCCAGGGCTTTCAGCCGGTGTGCGGCTTCAACTACGGCGCCGGCCTGTACCACCGGGTGAAGGAGGGCTTCTGGTTCAGCGTCAAGGTGACGTTCGTGCTGCTGCTGGCTGTCAGCGCGGCGGGCTTTGCCTGGGCACCGCAGCTTGTATCCATCTTCCGGGACGATCCGGAGGTCATCGCCATCGGCACGGCGGCTCTGCGGTTCCAGTGCGTGACCTTCTGTCTGCAAAGCTGGGTGGTCATGGGCAATATGTGTCAGCAGACCATGGGCCTGACGGTGCCGGCCACCTTTATGGCAGTGGCCCGGCAGGGGCTGTTCTTTATCCCCACCGTGTGGATCCTGGCCCTGACGCTGGGCCTGCCCGGTATCCAGATGGCTCAGATGGTGGCGGACCTGCTGACCTTTCTCTGCTCCGTTCCCATTCAGATCTGGGTGCTGAAAAAGCTGCCGCAGCCGCAAAAATAAACTGTAATCGAAACTTTTTGGATCGGATACCGCTGTACGGGAACCTGTACAGCGGTATTTTTTATGGAGAGAGGCCCTCGCAGCTGTTCTGCGGCATCAAGACCGCGCAGCGGCAGAAAGCGATTGACTTTTCCAAAAAACTGATTTATAATCGGCATATACCGAAAACGAAGGGGGCGTATGAATGCCGAGACCACCGCGGTGCCAAACGAGAAGCACGCCGAGGAGGACGAGGAAGAAGAGCACCACCATCATCACCATCACGACGACGAGAACGGCGTGTGCAGCTGCGGCCATCACCACCACGATGATGACGATGACGATGATGAGGACGAGCACGAGCATCACCATCACGACCATGATGACGATGACCACGACCACGACTGCTGCCATCACCACGACGACGAGCACGAGCACGAGCATCACCATGAGCACCACTACGACGAGCACGGCGTCTGCTCCTGCGGGCATCATCACCACCACGACCACGACGCCGACGAGGTGTTCACGAGCTGGGGCAAGGAGACGGCCCACAAATACAGCCGTGAGGATCTGGACAAGGCCCTGCACGCGCTGGACGAGGGCGCTTACGGCATGATCCTGCGCGCCAAGGGCATTGTGGACGGCGGTGACACCTGGTACGAGTTCGACATGGTCCCCGGCGAGCACGAGATCCGCCCCTGCGGCCCCGACGTCACCGGCAAGCTCTGCGTCATCGGCTCCCAGCTGAAGGAGCATGAGATCGCGGAATTGTTCCACGTTTGATAAGAATGCCTTCCCCCTTGGGGGAAGGTGCCCGAGGCCCCGCCCGAGGGCGGATGAGGGGCGAGCCTGCCGCAGCAGCCCACG
>ERZ791574.1147-NODE-1147-length-14895-cov-5.172844_pt1 | contig 14895 bp, 9 predicted proteins | sample MGYA00433098_ERZ791574 | MGnify/ENA primary metagenome ERZ791574 (study PRJEB30046, sample SAMN00791933) | human gut metagenome | study: EMG produced TPA metagenomics assembly of the A metagenome-wide association study of gut microbiota in type 2... | reverse complement strand
GGTACACGAGGCTGTGATCTGCCAGCGGCAGGGCGTTTTCTTTACGGTGCGTTCCGGCCGCGCCGACAAGGCCCTGCTGTGCAAGGTGGTCAAGCTGGGCAAGAACTTTGCTTTTGTCATGCTGGAGGACGGCACCAGCGATATCTTCATCCCGGGCCGCTTCACCCGCGGCGCCATGCCCGGTGACAAGGTGCTGGTGGAAAAGTTTGAGCATCCCCGTGTGGAGGGCAGCGACGAGGGCGAGATCCTGGCCGTGCTGGAAGAAAAGAACGATCTGGTGGGCACTGCCCGCCGCATTGAGGGCCGCCTGAAGTTCGTGCCGGACGACTGCCCGGCCATCTCCATGCAGTTGATGCGTGACTGCGAGGGCGGTGCAAAGGACGGCGACAAGGTGGCCGTGGAGATCCTGCAGCGCGGCAATCGGCAGGAAGATCACCGCGTGGGCGTGGCCATGCGCTTTGGCAGCTCCGACGAGGCCAAGCGCTGCGCCAAGGCTCTGCTCTATGCGCAGGACATCCGCAGCCGTTTCCCGGATAAGGTCCGCGAAGAGGCCAAGAAGCTGGAGAACGCCGAGGTGACCGAGGCCGACTGTGAGGGCCGCATGGATCTGCGCGCTCTGCCCATCTTCACCATCGACAGCGCTGAGACCAAGGACATCGACGACGCCATCAGCCTGACCAAGACGCCGGAGGGCGGCTTTGAGCTGGGCGTGCACATCGCGGATGTGTCCAACTACGTCAAGCCCGGCAGCGAGCTGGACAACGAGGCGTTCAGCCGTGCCACCAGCGTGTACTATGCCGACCAGGTGGTGCCCATGCTGCCCAAGCAGCTGTCCAACGGCATCTGCAGCCTGAACGAGGGCGTGCTGCGACTGGCCTTCTCCTGTTTGATGCGGCTGGATAAGGACGGCAACCTGACCGATTATCGCTTTGTCAAGTCCGTCATCCGCAGCCGGGTCAAGGGCGTGTACTCCGAGATCAACGCCCTGCTGGCCGGCAGCACCGATGACGAACTGACCGGCAAGTACCATGAAGTACTGGCGCAGCTGCCTGCTATGAAGGAGCTGTATGGCCACCGTGCCCGCCTGCGCAAGGAGCGCGGCTGCATGGATATCGAGAGCGGCGAGGTGAAGCTGATCTTGGACGAGGATGGCCACTGCATCGACGTGAAAAAGCGCACCTCCGGCGAGAGCGAGGCCATGATCGAGGAGTTCATGCTGCTGGCAAACCAGTGCGCTGCCCACTTTGCCCGCGTAAAGCAGATCCCCTTTGTGTACCGCGTGCACGAGGAGCCCAACGCCGAAAAGCTGGAGCGTCTGCACGGCCTGCTGCAGGCCTGCGGTGTCAACGACCACTTTGCCAAGGATGTGCCCACCCCCAAGGAGCTGAGCGCCATTCTGGAGGGCGTGCGCGGCACTGCCTACGAGCAGATCATCAACACCGGTATGCTGCGCTGCATGTCCAAGGCTGTGTACGAGGAAAAGCCCAAGGGACACTACGGTCTGGTGTTGCAGGACTATGCCCACTTCACCAGCCCCATCCGCCGTTACCCGGACTTGGCTATCCACCGCATCATGACGGCTCAGCTCAAGGGTACCGATAAGGACACCATGATCCTGCGTTACAGCGAGTTTGCCGAGGACGTCAGCAAGCAGGCCAGCGAGCGCGAAGTCATCGCCATGCAGATCGAGCGCAAGGCCGAGGACTGCTACAAGGCCGAGTATGCCCGCCGCCATCTGGGCGAATGCTACGAGGGCCGCATCTCCGGCGTGACCCAGCGCGGCCTGTTCATTGAGTTGGAAAACGGCGTGGAAGGCTTTGTACCTGCTTCCAGCCTGACCGCCACCGGCACCATGCTTACCGAGGGCGTGCGCCTTTCTGATCCCGTTTCCGGCAAGAACTGGAATCTGGGCGATACCATGATGATCACCATTGTGCGTGCGGACGTCAATCTGGGCAAGATCGACTTTGAGGTCGCCCCGGAAAGTGCAAAGCAGTAACTTTATAATTGAATAAACAACAGACTGCCCCCGAAGCAGCGCGCTAGACCGTGCTGTTTCGGGGGTAGTTTATTGTAGTTCTCAAAATCCTGGCAAAGTAAAATGCCCGCCTGAAAATCAGACAGGCGGGTTTGCCATCATGTAGTCGAAATACAGTCCCTTGTGCAGAGCGTGGGCAAAACGGAAATCGTTGGTCTCGCCAAGATTATGTTTACGGATACCATTCCGGCTGCTGCGTTTTGAGATATGGCATTCTGCTGTGATTCTTCTCGGGTTCTTCGTCAGAACGCAGAAAATGCGGAAACTACTTGATTTAACTTGGTTTCCGTACTAGAATGGAAACCAGAAATGCAAATACAGTTTCCACAAGGAGGACGCTCATGCAGGAAAAGCTCGATGCGCTGGTGCGCACGCAGGCGATGCAGCTATTCCGTCAACAGGGGCTGCATTTCACCATGCAGCAGGTGGCAGAGCCGCTGCACATCAGCAAAAAGACCATCTACACCGTTTACCCCTCCAAGGAGGTGCTTTTACTGGATATGGTAGACCACGCCTTTGCAGAGATCCACCGCTGCAAGCAGGAAATTCTGGCGGGCGGTGGTACTTTGCAGGAAAAGCTGCGGGCAGTCATCATTGCCATGCCGGCAGAATATGCCGCGCTGGATCTGCGGCAGATGAAGGAGCTGGATGAAAAATACCCGGTGGTGGCGGCGCGGGTGCGCAGTCAGTTGGAAAACGGGTGGGAGCCCACCATGGCGCTGCTGGAGCAGGCTGTGGCTGAGGGGGTCATGCGTCCGGTATCCCTGCCGGTGCTGCGGCAGATGATCACCGCATCCATCGAGAGTTTTCTGGCAGACCGTAGTCTGGCAGAAAGCGGGGTGCAGTATGTGGCTGTACTGGAGGAAATGATCTCGATTTTACTGGAAGGAGTGCTGCCGCGATGAAACACAGTTTTTGTGAGGACTGGGAGTTCACACGACACTGGACAGAGGCCTTTGGCAAGGGGCTGCCGGTGCCAAAACAACAAGCCGTCCGCTTGCCCCATACCTGCCGGGAGGTGCCGCTGCACTATGCCACCCCCGCTGATTACGAGATGGTCTGCGGCTACCGGAAGCGGTTCCGAGTGCCGCCGGTGCAGGCTGCGCCCCGACTGTTTGTCCGCTTTGACGGCGCTGCCCATCAGGCGGTGGTGCGGGTCAACGGCAGGGTTGCCGGGCAGCACCGGGGTGGCTATACCGGCTTTGCGGTGGAGATCACCGACCTTGTGGACCGGGAGGGTGAAAACCTGCTGACCGTGCAGCTGGACACCCGTGAAGACCCAACGATTCCACCCTTTGGTTTTGTCATTGATTACCTGACCTACGGCGGGTTGTACCGGGAGGTCTGGCTGGAAGCTACGGCAGAAAGCCGTCTGACTGATCTGTTCGTCTACACGCCCACCCTGCAGGAGGCTGTGGTGCAGTGGACAGCAGAGCTTACGCCCGCAGCCGCGGCGGTCCGCATCCGGCTGGAGACCACTGAGGGCACTTTGCTGGCAGAGCAGACTGCACCTGCGGCAGAAACCGGGAAGATGCAGCTTTCTGTGCCGGAAGCACAGCCGTGGGATACAGAGCACCCGGTGCTGCATCATGCCGTGGCAGAGCTTTTGAACGCAGCGGGGCAGCCCATCGACCGCAAACAGGTGACGTTTGGCTTCCGCACCGCAGAGTTCCGGGCGGATGGTTTCTACCTCAACGGCAAAAAGACCTTTCTGCGGGGTCTGAACCGACACCAGAGCTACCCTTACATCGGTTACGCCGCACCGGAAAGCCTGCAGCGGGAGGATGCCCGCATTTTGCAGGAGGAGCTGCATTGCACCGCCGTGCGCACCAGCCACTACCCCCAAAGCCAGTATTTTCTGGACGAGTGCGACCGGCGGGGTCTGCTGGTGTTCACCGAGCTGCCGGGCTGGCAGCACATCGGGGACGACAACTGGAAGGACGCCGCCTGCGAGATGCTGCAGGAGATGCTCTTGCAGAACCGCAATCACCCCAGCATCATCCTGTGGGGCGTGCGTATCAACGAGAGCGTGGACGACGATGCCTTCTATGCCCGCACCAACAAAATCGCCCATCAGCTGGACCCCAGCCGTGCTACCTCCGGCGTGCGCTATCTGGAAAAAAGCCATCTGCTGGAGGATGTTTACGCCTACAACGATTTTTCCCACAACGGCACAACGCCCGGTGCTAAGCCTAAAAAGGACGTGACCCCGGATATGGGCAAGGCGCTGCTCATTTCGGAGTGCAACGGCCACATGTACCCCACCAAGCCCTTTGACGATGGCCCGCACCGGCAGGAGCACGCCTTGCGGCACGTCCGGGTACAGAACGCCGCCTATGCCAGTGGGGAGCACGCCGGGTGCTTCGGCTGGTGCATGTTCGACTACCAGACCCACAAGGACTTCGGCTCCGGGGACCGCATCTGCTACCATGGTGTGCTGGACAGCTTCCGCAACCCCAAATTGGCGGCGGCGGTCTATGCCAGTCAGGGCGATACTGACCCTGTGTTGGCGGTCAGCTCCTCCATGGACATCGGAGATAACCCCGCCGGGCAGCTGGGCACGGCCTACGTTTTCAGCAATGCCCAGCAAGTAAAGCTCTACAAAAACGATGTGTTCGTCACCGCCCTGCGCCGCAGCGAATGGACGGCGCTGCCCCACCCGCCCTTTGTGATGGACGATACCATCGGCGAGCTGCTGGAAACGCAGGAACACTTTTCTCCCTCCAAGGCAGCCGCTGTGCGGGACTGCCTGCTGGCTGCCGGGAAATATGGCTTGGCAGGGCTGCCGCTGGCCTACAAGGTCAAATTTGGCTGGTGTATGCTGCGCTACAAAATGGCCTTTGAAGATGGCGTGGCACTTTACGGAAAATATGTGGGCAACTGGGGCGGCGAAGCTACCCGATGGCGGTTCGATGCCGTACAGGACGGCAACGTAGTGCGCAGCGTGACCCTCTGCCCCAGTGCAAAGCTGCACTTGGAAGTCAAGGTCAGCCGGACGACCCTGCGGGAGCAGGACACCTACGATATGGCGGCTGTCCGGGTGCGGATTCTGGACGAAAATGGCACCCCAGCCCCCTACGCACAGTTCCCGGTGCAGTTTACGGTGGAGGGCAGCGCCGCCCTTGTGGGCCCGCAGACCGCCGTGGCAGAAGGCGGCATGACCGGCACCTATCTGCGCACCGTTGGCACCGCCGGAGAAGCCCTGTTGACCGTTTCTGCCCCGCAGACCCAGCCCGTTGTGCTGCGGTTCACCATTGAAAAGGAGGATGCTGTATGGAACTGACCCTGAAACAGAAAACCGCGTTCGGCATTGGTGCCGTGGGCAAGGATATGGTATATGCCCTGTCGGCTTCTTATGTCATGTATTATTATCAGGATGTGCTGGGGCTTTCGGCCAGCTTTGTGGGGCTGGTGCTCATGGCAGCCCGGTTCTTCGATGCCTTCAACGACCCCTTTATGGGCGTTCTGGTGGCAAAGACCCGCACCCGCTGGGGACGTTTCCGTCCGTGGATCTTTTCCGGCACGCTGCTCAATGCGTTGGTGCTCTACGCCCTGTTTGCCGCCCCGGTGCTGGACGAAGCAGCGCTGATGGTCTATTTCAGCGTGGTGTACATCCTGTGGGGCGTCACCTATACCATGATGGATATTCCATACTGGTCCATGATCCCCGCCGTGACCCGCACCCCAAAAGACCGGGAGAACCTCTCCATGGTGGGCCGTACCTGTGCGGGCGTTGGTTCGGCACTTATCGCCATGTTCACCATGCTGCTGGTGGGAGCCCTTGGCGGCGACAGCGAGCGCGCCGGCTTCCGCTGGGTGGCATTGATCGTAGCGGTAATTTTTGCAGTGACAGAGCTGGTGTGCTGCATTTCCATGAAAGAAACTACCCCCAGTGAGATGAAGACCGCCACCGTAAAGGAGATGTTCTCCGCCCTGTTCCGCAACGATCAGGCTATGGTAGTGGTGGGCAGCATCGTGCTGATCAACTCGGCGCTGTACCTTACCTCCAACTTCATCATCTATTTCTTCAAGTACGACCTTGGCGGCGCAGGCTGGAAAGCCACCTACACCCTGTTTTCCACCGTGGGCGGTGCGGCTCAAATCCTTGGCATGATGGTGCTTTACCCCTTGCTGCGAAAAAAATTCAGCAGCACGCAGGTGTTTCAGCTCAGCCTTGTGCTGGCGCTGTGCGGCTACGGCACACTGCTGGTGTTCTGCCTGACCGGGCTTTCCCATAGCCTTGCCCTGCTGTGCATCCCGGGCGTTGTCGTGTTCGCCTGCAACGGAATGCTGACCGTGCTGACCACCCTGTTCCTTTCCAACAGCGTGGATTACGGTCAGCTCAAGACCGGACGCCGGGAGGAGAGCGTCATCTTTTCCATGCAGACCTTTGTGGTCAAGGCAGCCTCCGGCGTGGCGGTGTTCCTGACCGGCATCGGGCTGGATCTCATCGGTCTTGTGGGCAACACGGAGGAGACCGGCCCCGTAGCAGTACAGAGCGCCGGAACGCTGCTGGGTCTGCGCCTGATGATGACGGTCCTGCCCATGTTGGTGCTGGCAGGTGCGCTGGTGCTGTTCCGCCGCAAGTTCGTTTTGACGGATGCCCGCGCTGCCGAGATCAGCGCACAGCTCCACGGGGAGGAAACGCACCATGACTGAAACGCTGCACTGGTACGCAGAGACCACAGGCGGTGTACGGCAGGGCGATGCCCCGGTGCACCCGGGCTGCGGTGCGCTGCATCTTTCCGCTGACCTGCCTGCCGGGACGCTGAAAGCCGTGCGTGCCGAGCTGCCGTGGAAGATGGAAGCAGACGAGCGCCTGTTCATGAACGGCTACCAGACATGGACATACAGCCCGGAGCTAAACCGGAATGGCAAGCTGCGCGGCACCGACCATATCCCCGGCTTTCTGCGCAAGAAATACGCCTTTGACCGCTACGGCGATTATCACTTTGTACCTTACGGGCATCATAACGGTCAGAGCCACGGCTTTTCCTACTGCTATTTCCGCAAGGGCGGGCAGTTTCAGCTGGTGGCATCGCTGGACGAAACCCCGGGCTACACCATCCTCCGGTACGACAGCGGCAAAGCCCTGCTGACGCTGGAGCGGGACTGCGCCGGGGTGGAGCATCCCGGCGGCAGCTTTGCTCTGTTCGACCTGTTTTTTGCCGAGGGCGGCGAGACCGAAGTGTTTGACGGTTGGTTTCGGGCTATGGGCATCCGTCCTCGAACTGAAGAGAAGCTGGCTGGCTATTCCAGCTGGTACAACCGCTATCAGGACATCACCGAGGACACCATCCGGGAGGACCTGACCGGATGCCGCAGCCTGCTTTGCCCGGGAGACCTGTTTCAGATCGACGACGGCTGGGAGCCGAAGGTGGGCGACTGGCTGGAAACGGATGCACAGAAGTTCCCCCACGGACTGAAAGGCATGGTGCAGGAGATCCACGCCTCTGGCTTTCAGGCCGGGCTCTGGCTTGCGCCCTTTGTGTGCGAAAAGGACTCTGCCCTTTTCCTTCAGCACCCGGACTGGCTGCTGAAGGTGGACGGCAAACCGTGGTGCTGCGGCAGCAACTGGAGCAGCTTTTATGCACTGGATATCGACAACCCGGCCGTGTTGGACTATCTGCGCCGGGTGTTTGACCGGGTGCTGAACGATTGGGGTTTCGACCTTGTCAAGCTGGATTTTCTGTACGGCGCTGCCCCCTTTGGCAACGCCCACGAGAGTCGTGCCGCCCGGATGCGCCGTGCCATGGAGCTGCTGCGCAGTTGGTGCGGACAAAAAGCCATTCTCGGCTGCGGAGTGCCGGTGATGCCTGCCTTCGGGCTGGTGGACTACTGCCGTGTCAGTTGCGACGTGAGCTTGGACTGGGACGATGTGTGGTATATGCGCCTGTTCCACCGGGAGCGGGTGTCCACAAAGCAGGCTATCAATAACACCGTATTCCGGCGGCAGCTCAATGGCCGTGCCTATGGCAGCGACCCGGATGTGTTCTTCCTCCGGGAAGAAAACTGCAAGCTGACGGCAGAGCAAAAACGCACCCTTGCCACAGTCAACGCACTGCTGGGCAATGTGTTCCTTACCTCGGATATGCCGTCTCACTACACGGATGCGCAGCGGGACGAGTACCGCCGCCTGCGCAGGTTGTTTGAACATGCAAAACAGGTAGAAGTAGAGACAGAAAATGGTGTGATTACGATCCGGTATTCTCTGGATGAGAAACGTCAAGAGCTGCGGTGCAGTGCTATTTATAGAGAATAATGAGGGCATAAAAATCAGCTTCACTCTTTTTCGTTGGCCGGAGGATTCTTTATGTGAAACGCAACGGACGTCTTCCTTAGAAAAGTGGCTCACGCCGAAAGCTGTATAAGCAGATAAAATGAAAACGCCGCCAGCGTACCGTGTGATGGATTTCACATGATACGCTGACGGCGTTTTTGCGCTATGAGGGTCATAACATCCAAATTCTACACTGAACCCCACCAGATACCTGAGTTGCCGGATTCGCTGTTAGCCCAAACATCTAATCCGGAAACTCAATTATCTGCTGCCCCTGTGGCTATGATTTAGATACTGCCCAAATTCTCAAAAACCGCCCTCGACCTGTTTTCCAAGGACGAAAACGATTCAGACTGTAAAATGATGCCTGAACGATATTGAACGAATCACCGCACTATATTACTGGACTTTTGACATCAAGAGTACGCATTCGGTATGACTTTCATTGTCCAAACATAGATCAATATCGTTTTCAACGATAGGCAGTCTGAATTTGATGGACTTGAGCCACTGGCCGTTGGGCTGACGCTCCGGGTAGATCTGGACTTCGGAAATCAGGTGTTCCATCAGCTTTTTGCGTTCAAGGGGATTCATAACATTGTAGAGCTTTTCAAAGCAGACGAGAACCTTGTAAATGTTGTCGCCGGTAATTTTATCCGCTTCGATAGCCTGCTTCTTTGCACGGGCATCCATCAGGTTGTTTTCGGCTTCCTCGATTTTATCGTACATCCTGTAAAGCCGCTCGTCAAGGTCAGATTTGCGGATGATGTAGTGGCGGTCATCCGGGTCAAGTGTGTCGATCTCCTCCGTGATTTTGGACTTGACGGAGTAATACTGTCGCAACATTTTTTCGGCGGCAGCAATTTCCTGTTCAATGGCAGTGGTGTCCACTTTGCTATTGATCTTCTCCTGCATCATGGCGGCAAACTTTGGATTGCTGACCAGTTTGATGATGACCTCCACCACGGCGTTGTCCAGAACTTCTTCCTGAATTTGCTTGTTGAAATCGCACTTCTGTCCACGTTGCATCTTGCGATGCTTGCAACTGTAATAAGAGAAAGATTTATAGGGGGTGCCATCTTTCTTTCGCTTGGTGCATTTGTTGCTGTACATTCCGGCACCGCAAATTGGGCACTTGACAAGGGCGGATAACAAGTGCGCCTGTTCCGTCTTGCTGCGGTTGACTGGCTCGTATCGTTTGGATTGCGCTAGCAGCTTGACCTGTGCGGCGTTCCACAATTCTTCCGATACGATGCCTTCGTGCAGGCCGTCCACCAGCAGATAATTCTCCTGTGGAACCTGATGATATTCGTTCCGGGTGCCGTGAATCTTTTCGAGTTTGCGGCGACCAAAGGCGATTTTTCCACAGTAGACGGGGTTTTTCAAGATGGCGCGAATCAACGTTGCGCTGAAAAGGGGAGAGGTACCATTTTGACGGGCAAGTTTCTGAAAGCCGTGGGTCTCCAGATATTTGGAAAGACCATTTGCACCTGTGTCGGTGTTTACATATTGCTCAAAAATCGTGCGAATGGCAGGGGCTTCATCCTCATTGATTTGCAGCACACCGTCAACCAAACGATAGCCATAAGGCGCAAAACCGCCGTTCCAACGACCTTCCCGTGCCTTCTGGATGCGGCCTTCCATGGTTTGGACACGGATGTTCTCACGTTCGATTTCAGCGACAGCGGACAGAACGGAGATCATCAGTTTGCCAGCGTCTTTAGAAGAATCAATGCCGTCCTCCACGCAAATCAGGTTCACACCAAAATCCTGCATTACCTGCAGGGTAGACAGTACATCGGCAGCATTGCGGCCAAAACGGGAGAGCTTGAACACCAGCACATAGGCAACGCCATCCTTGCCGGATTTGATGTCCTCCATCATCCGGCAGAAAGATGCACGACCCTCGATGGATTTGCCGGATTTTCCAGCATCCTCATATTCACCAACGATCTGGTAGTCGTTGAAGTCTGCATAGGCTTTCATGCGAGATTTCTGTGCATCCAGCGAGTAGCCATCGATCTGCATAGCCGTAGAAACACGGGTGTAAATGTAAACCTTTGTCTTTTCCTGTAACATAAGAAAACCTCATAAAACGGTTATTTCTTGCCTGTTTTCTGCTCCAAAAACTTAATGGAATCCAGATAGTCCTGCTCCACATCGCTGAGGTTTTTAGCCTTGTATTTCCGATATTCGGTAGCAGCCTTGTCCACTGCCTGCTTGCGAGTAACGCTGCCATTGCCAATAAGCAACTGTTCACCGCTCATAGTCAGGATGCGGTCAAGGTGGTTTGCCCAATCCTGCATTGTCATGGGCTGTTCACGTTCTGCCTGACGTTCTGCGAAATCCAGATAACCGGAAACCAACTGCCCCATAGCACGAAGCTCTTTTTCGTTCAGATAGTTTTTGGCAATAGTAGCTTCTCGTAAGGTGGGCTGGTTTCCTGCAAAAGTGGTCAGACCCATAAATTCCTTTTCGGCATCTGCACGGTTGTAAATGACCTCGGCGGCAGTCTGACCGTGGATGGCATAATGAATTTTATTCTGGACTTTTTTGAAGAACTGGACGGAGATTTCTGCTTTTGGGTCGTAGTCAATGCTGGTTGCATAGATTTCCAGAACCTGACGATAAAACACTTTTTCGGAAGCACGGATGTCACGGATGCGTTCTAACAGCTCTTTGAAATATCCACCGCCGCCTAGGTTTTTCAGGCGTTCGTCATCAAGCGCAAATCCCTTGCGCATATATTCTTTCAAAATGCCAGTTGCCCAGATACGGAATTGTGTGCCTCGTTTGGATTTGACACGATAACCAACAGAAATAATGACGTCAAGATTGTAGAATTCGACCTGATAGGTCTTTCCGTCTGCGGCAGTTGTTGCAAATTTTGCAACAACTGAATCTCGTTCAAGCTCACCCTCTGCAAAAATGTTTTTGATGTGACGGGAAATTGTGGATTTGTCACGTTGGAACAACTCAGCCATCTGGTCAATGGAAAGCCAGACGGTGTCACCGTCAAAGGTAGTATCAATTTTGGTCAGACCGTCTTCCGTGGTGTAAATGAGGATGGAATTTTTAGGAGAGTCATCTGGTCGATTCATTTTAAGCACCTCGTTCCGTGTATGTAATACAGTGGAAGGGGAGACCTTACCACTGTGTTGGGACAAATATTACAAGAATATTATATCATGCTGCAAGAGCGGTATCAACAGCATCTTGTTGATTTTTGTTGTTGGTTGAGGATACTGCGTTGTCTATTTCCAAGACCGATGCGTACTTCTCAATCACATCGGCTAGAAAGGTTGCGAATGCGCTCCATTCATCGAGTGTGGGCGTAGAGCATTGCGAAGGGGCAGGGCTGATTTCTGTACGATGGCAATTATTCAATAGGCAACTCCATTTCCTTGTAGCAGAACTTTGACAGTCCAGGCGGATTTTTAGAAATATTTTTTGATTCATCCGATTAAACTTTTTAAGCGTTCCAACTTTTCCTGTGCGTTCTCCTTCCGTAAGCTGACCCCAATGCAGGAAATCGGAACGCACATTTCTAACAGGCGGTCATAGATTCGGGCGTGAGCAGTATCCTGTGGGTGCCGTATCTCGTCCAGTGTCAGATTGGTCGTGACGATCAGAGGCTTTCGGCTGCGGTAGCGACTGTCTACAATGTTGTAGATTTGTTCCAGCGCATACTCTGTGCTGCGCTCCATCCCGAAGTCGTCAATGATGAGAAGCGGATAGCGGCACAGCCGGTCTACGACCTCATTGCGCCCGGAGAAACTATTATTCAATTCGTTCAGGACATGAGCAAAGTTTGTCATACGCACAGGCACTTCCTGCTCCATCAGAGCGTTTGCAATGCACCCGGCAAGGAAACTCTTGCCTGTGCCAACACCGCCCCAGAGCAGCAGTCCGATGTTCTCTGTGCGCATGGTTTGCCACTGTTCTACATAGCGGTGTGCATGGTGCATCTGCGGGCTGCGCCCATTGTCGTTTGCAAATGTCCAATCCAGCATCGCAGAATCCGAAAAGCCATCTGCTTTCAGCCGCCGCACAAGGTCGAGGTGCTTCTGCTCCTTAACAGTGGCCTCCTGCCGCTCCCGTTCGGCTTTGTGACAGGCACATTCTACCGGATGCTTGTTCTTTCCCATCAGGACAAGACCTTTGGGAAAGAGGGCTTCTTTGGGCGTTTGGCACTTGCCGCAATAAAGCAGACCGTTGTCTCCGTGATAGTCCGCTGCGTTTCTGGGCATACTGGAAACAGATTGTTCCAAAATCTTCTCAATCATTTTTATAGGCTTTCTCCTTCCACAAAGGTGTAATCTGGAATACCCGGTGCTGTCTTTTTCTCTGATTGCCTCCGCTTTGCCCAGATACGCAGCGTTGCGGCATGGTCTGCATACTTTTTGCCAGTGGACTGGATATAAGCGGACAACTGCTCAATCAGACTGTCCAGCCCTGCAAAGTCAGCCTTGAGCCGCTTATACTCCTTTTCCGTCAGAAAGACATTCCGGTATTCTCCCAATGAGAGATGAGCACTGGTTGCTCTTATCAGGTGGTTATCATTCAGGTTGTTCTTATTACGTTGGTTAGGTGTGCATTTTTGTGCAATCATACTGTGCATTTCTGCACAGTCAGCTTGTGCGCTGGTGCATACTGTGACTGCGCAATTCTGCACAGTATGCGGAACTTTGAGCAGAATGTGGCTGGGTTTAGAAAAGCCGTAGCGCACTCGTTCGACAAGGTTGGCTTTTTCAAGTTCTGTGAAAGAGCGTGTCACGCTGGAAACGCAGCACCCTAAATCCTTCGCCAGATTGGAAAGCGGATAGATCACATAAATGCGTCCCTGATTGTCCACCCAGTTGTTTTTCTGGGAGAGTGTAGCACGGTCGAGCAGGAGCGTGTAGAGCAGCTTTGCCGTGTGGCTTAGGTCAGCGTCGAGAAGAAACCGGGCATAGGGCAGATACTGGGGCAGTGGCATATTGGGTTTCAAATAATCCGAAATTACATTCACCTCCGTTTTTACATCTGAATTAGTGCTAGACCATTTGAGAGTTCTGGTTTCCATCATTGTTCAGACGATCTTTTACCATCTGAAGATACCGGCTGGCACGGTCAATAAAAATCAGAAGCTTCTCATTGTTCTTCGGTTCGGTAAGAATATCGGGGTATTCACGAAAACACATTTCCCACCGCCGGACAAAATCCTCCTGCGCTCCCTGAATCTCGCACATCATGGCTTCGCCATCTGCCAAACGGCGAGGCGAATAGATGCTCTTGACGGCATCCTTGAGATTTTGTTTTTCTTCCTTGTTGAGTCCTTTCTTGTGCCCCTGAATGTCTTGCTTGAAGGTCGTTATAAACGCATTGTCCTTTGAAGGCGAAGAATACGAAACCGTGATACTGGAATCCCGTTCAGCTTTAGGCTTACGCAGCTCTGCCACAACTTCGGGACGCTTTTCCTTTGGAACCTTTGCAATCGAGGAAATTTCACGGTCGGTTGCCCGGAGCTTTCCACTCAGGATTTCTTCCTGCACTCCGGGTACTGCTTTCTCCGCCGTTTCCACACCTTTTGCAAATTGCTCTGCACGGTAAACATAACTTTCGGATATTCCATGTTCCGCAGCGACCTTCGACCGTGAACCGTGCTTTGTGCGGTCTGGTTCATTTTGAACCAGACCACTTTCAGATGCCAAAGTATACTGATTGCCGTGAAACGATTTGATTTGCTTTTCCGCTTCTGCCTGCTTTCCGATCAGGAACTTTTTCTGTTCTGGGGTCAGGTTTCGCCGCCCAAGCTGATTTTTACAGATCCATGCGAGTGCTTCATAGCGGCTGGAAAATTCTTTTTCGATGACTTCAAATGGAATGAACGGATATTTCCGAAGAACTTGATAGCGCGTGTGTCCGTCAACAATATAGCCGTTCCACGTGATGATCGGATTCAGCACACGTTCTTCTTTGAGGATGTTCATTTCCAGTTGGTGGGTTTCCTCAAACGACGGAGGGTTGATTTGTTTCTGGAACTCCGGGTCAATTTTAAGTTGGCTCAGTTTTGTCATAGGCAAACCATCCTTTCTGAAATGAAATAGAATATCATTGTTCTTACGCCGTTCTCTCTACATGGTGTTCCTGCCCCTTTCCAGCGGCGTTTTCCGGCTCTCCCTTGCGGGGTCTTCGCCGGGTATCCCATGCAGGCGGTCATTCGGTTTTCAAGGTTCAATGAAGGCTCTGAAATTAGATTAACACATTCATAGAAGATTTTTTAGGAGGTCGTACCTCCGGTTTTTGGTTATAAAAAAGCGGAAGTAGTGCTTCCGGTTTTCTGCTGCAAACCATTGAAAAAATTGTATCACATCGTAAATTTTATTTTTAGGAACTGGTAGTTCCTGTTCTAAAAAAATATGAAGTGAATTTCAAGGCAAAATCGGAACTGCTGGTTCCGGTTTTGCGTATCAACGTGATTTCAAATTTTGGGTACCGTTCTCTCTGCATGGCTTTCCTGCCCCTTCCAGCGGCGTTTTTCGGCTCTCCCTTGCGGGGTCATGGCCGGGTATCCCATGCAGACGGTCATTCGGTT
>ERZ791574.1143-NODE-1143-length-14952-cov-18.395449_pt1 | contig 14952 bp, 13 predicted proteins | sample MGYA00433098_ERZ791574 | MGnify/ENA primary metagenome ERZ791574 (study PRJEB30046, sample SAMN00791933) | human gut metagenome | study: EMG produced TPA metagenomics assembly of the A metagenome-wide association study of gut microbiota in type 2... | reverse complement strand
CCACTTCAGGCCGCTGCCGCAGGGGCAGGGATCGTTGCGGCCGATCTTCGTCACGCGGACGGGGGCCGGGGCCTTGGCACCGGTATCACCGGGCGCATTATCGCCGGTAGGCTTGGCGATCTGCTCACGCTTCGGCTCGGCGTTCTGCTGGCGGATCTCAATCGTCAGCAGCATGTGGACGGCATCCTCGCGGATCGACGCGATCATCTCATCGAACATCGCGAAGCCCTCGATGCGGTACTCGACCACGGGGTCATGCTGGCCGTAGCCGCGCAGGCCCATGCCCTGCTTGAGCTGGTCCATGTTGTCGATGTGCTCCATCCACTTGCTGTCAACATTGCGCAGCAGGCAGATGCGCTCAAGCTCGCGCATCGTCTTGGCACCGTAGCGCTTTTCCTTGGCGGTCAGGATGTCCATGCCGCGCTTGTACAGCTCGTCGGCAATGCCCTCCTTCGTCAGGTCGCCCAGCTGCTTGGTGGTGTAGTTGAAGTCGGTGGGCAGGCACAGCCAGTTCATGAAGTGGCGGCGCAGCCCGGCAAAATCCCAGTCGTCGGCGGTCTCGCCGTTCAGGTAGTTCGTGCAGGCATCGTCGATGGCCTGGCGCATCATCTCGTGCAGCTTGCCGGAGATGTCCTCGCCGTCCAGCACCATCTGGCGCTGCTTGTAGATGATCTCGCGTTGCTGGTTCATGACGTCGTCATACTGCAGCACCTGCTTACGGATTGCAAAGTTCGACGCTTCGAGCTTCTTCTGGGCGCTCTCGATGGTGTTGGTGATGAGCTTGTTCTCGATGGGCACATCCTCGTCGAGGCCCAGGGAATCCATGAGGCTCTGGACGCGGTCACCGCCGAAAATGCGCATCAGATCGTCCTCCAGGCTCAGGAAGAAGCGGGATGCACCCGGGTCGCCCTGACGGCCTGCACGGCCGCGCAGCTGGTTGTCGATACGGCGGGAATCGTGGCGCTCCGTGCCGATGATGAACAGGCCCCCTGCCTCGCGGACCTTGTCCGCCTCACCGCTGATCTCCTCGCGGTGCTTTTCAAGGGCCTTGGCGAACATGTCGCGCGCGTCGAGGATCTCCTTGTTGTCGGTCTCGGCGTAGCCGGTCGCCTCGGCGATGAGCTCGTCGCTGAGACCCGCCTTGCGCAGATCGGTCTTTGCCATGTACTCGGCGTTGCCGCCGAGCATGATATCGGTACCACGGCCGGCCATGTTCGTCGCGACCGTGACTGCGCCGAGCTTACCGGCCTGCGCGACGATCTCGGCTTCCTTTTCGTGGTTCTTCGCGTTTAAGAGGTTGTGCTTGATGCCCTCGCGGGAGAGCAGGTATGAGAGCTTTTCGTTCTTCTCGATCGACACCGTACCGACCAGCACGGGTTGGCCCTTGGCATGGCAGGCCTTGACCTGCTCGATAACAGCGCGGTACTTTGCTGCCTCGGTTTTGTAGACGACGTCGGGGTCATCGATACGGGCGATGGGGCGGTTCGTCGGGATCTCAATGATGTCGAGGTTGTAGATCGTGCCGAATTCCTCTTCCTCGGTGAGCGCCGTACCGGTCATACCGGAGAGCTTGCCGTACAGACGGAAGTAATTCTGGAACGTGATGGTCGCAAGCGTCTTGCTTTCTCGCGCGACCTCGACATGCTCCTTGGCTTCGATGGCCTGGTGCAGACCGTCGCTGTAGCGGCGGCCGAACATCAGTCGGCCAGTGAACTCGTCGACGATGACGACCTGACCGTCCTTGATGACGTAGTCGATATCGCGCTTCATCGTGCCGTGGGCCTTGATGGCCTGGTTGATGTGGTGCGCGATGGTGGAGTTTTCGGGATCGGAGAGGTTTTCAAGGCCGAAGTATTCCTCGGCCTTCTTCACGCCGCGGGCGGTGAGCGTCGCGGTCTTGGCCTTTTCGTCGACGATGTAGTCGGCGTCGATGTTGACGTCTTCCTCTTCCTTGTCGTCGCTCTCGGCGATGACCTTCTTGCGGAAGCCGCGTACAAGGTTTTCCGTGCGGGAATACATCTCCGTGGACTTTTCGCCCATGCCGGAGATGATGAGCGGCGTGCGCGCCTCATCGATCAAAATGGAGTCGACCTCGTCGACGATGGCGAAGGCATGTCCGCGCTGGACGAGCTCGCTTGCGTAGATGGCCATGTTATCGCGCAGGTAGTCAAAGCCCATTTCGTTATTCGTGCCGTAGGTGATGTCCGCAGCGTAGGCCTTGCGGCGCTCCTCGCTCGTGAGGTCGTGGACGATCAAGCCGACCGTGAGGCCTAAGAAGCGGTGGACCTTGCCCATCCACTCGCTGTCTCGCTTGGCGAGGTAGTCGTTCACGGTGACGATGTGGACGCCGTTGCCGTTCAGGGCGTTTAGGTACGCGGGCAGCGTTGCCACCAGCGTTTTGCCTTCACCGGTCTTCATCTCGGCGATGCGGCCCTGATGGAGCACCACGCCGCCGACGAGCTGCACGCGGTAGGGGTACAGCCCCAGCACGCGGCGGGACGCCTCGCGCACGGTGGCAAACGCCTCAGGCAGGATGTCGTCGAGCGTTTCGCCGCTTTGCAGACGCGTCTTGAACTCCGGCGTTTTGGCCTGCAGCTCCGCGTCGCTCATCGCCTTGTATTCGTCCGCCATCGCTTCGATCTTGTCGACGATGGGGTAGATGCTCTTGAGCTCACGGTCGCTGTAGGAACCGAACATTTTACTAAAGAAACCCATATTCAAAACTTCCTTTCGTGGGAGCATAATGACACGCTTACAAGTATAGCATCCCTCTGCGCGATATGCAAAGGAAAATTTGCTGTATAATATGAATGGATTGTAAATAAATTCCGCCGCTGCGTCAGGCATGGCTTGCACTTTATATAGCCGCTGTGGTAAAATACAAAGCAAGATAGTACAAAGCGACGAAATGCCCTCCGACGGCGGAGGACAGAAGCATAAGGAAGAAGTTTTTTCTCATCTAAGGAGGACATTCGCATGAAACTGCACTTTTACGGGGCCGACCGCTGCGTGACCGGCTCCTGCCACTGCCTGGAGATAAACGGTAAGAAGATCCTCGTCGACTGCGGCTTACAGCAGGGCCGCGACGAGCTCGACAACCGTTATCTCGCTTTCGCTCCCGGCAATATCGATATTCTGCTCGTCACCCACGCGCACATCGACCACACGGGCCGTATCCCGCTGCTGGTGAAAAACGGCTTCCACGGCCGCATCCTGACGACACGCCTGACAGCAGATTTGATGAAGATCATGTTGCTCGACTCCGCTCACATTCAGGAGAGCGACGCTGAGTACGAAAACCGCAAGGGCGAGCGCGCGGGCCGCGAGCATGTCGATCCGCTCTACACCGAGCAGGACGCGCTGGATGTTTTCAAGTACGTGACGACCTGCGAGTATAAAGAAAAGGTCGACCTCTGCGAGGGTGTGAGCGCGGTGTTCACCGACGCGGGCCATCTGCTCGGTTCCGCGTCCATCACGCTTGAGCTGGAAGAAAACGGCGTGCACAAGACGATCGTCTTCTCCGGCGATATCGGCAACGTCGACCAGCCCATCATCCGCGACCCGCAGCTTCTCAAAAAGGCCGACTACGTCGTGATGGAGTCGACCTACGGCGACCGCAACCACACCGAGGTCTGGAGCTATACCGACGAGCTTGCCGAGATCATCGACGAAACGCTCGGCAAGGGCGGCAACGTTGTGATTCCGTCGTTCGCTGTGGGCCGTACGCAGGAGCTTTTGTACTTTATCCGCGAGATCAAGGATCAAAAGCTCGTCAAATCGACGCCGAACTTCCCTGTGTACATCGACTCGCCCCTTGCCAAGGCGGCGACGACTGTGTTCTGCGGCGACCTGCACGGCTATCTCGACGAGCAGGCGCTCGAGCTTGTGAAGGACGGCACGCACATGTTCACCTTCCCGAACCTCAACCTGGTTGAGTCGAGCGAGGAATCGAAGATGCTCAACATGGACTCGACGCCCAAGGTCATCATTTCCGCCTCCGGCATGTGCGACGCGGGCCGTATCCGCCATCACCTCAAGCACAACCTCTGGCGCGCGAACAGCGCGGTCGTGTTCGTCGGCTTCCAGTCGCCCGGCACGCTGGGCCGCAGATTGCTCGACGGCGTTGAAAAGGTCAAGCTCTTCGGCGAGGAGATCGCCGTCAAGGCGAAGATCGTCAACTTCCAGGGCCTGTCGTCCCACGCCGATCACGATCATCTCGTCCAGTGGATCAAGGCATTCGACCCGAAGCCGACGCACGTGTTTGTTGTCCACGGCGACGAGGACGTTGCGCCCGTGTTTGCCGAAGAGCTCAATTCCCTCGGCTTCCATGCGCACGCGGCCAAATTTACCGAGTGCTACGACCTCGCTGCGAACGAAATGGTCAGCGAGGGCTACATTTCCGAGCGCAAGCGCACGGCGCAGAAGTCCCGCGCCGACAACCTCTACGCCAAGCTCGTGGCGGCAGCGGAGTCGCTGCTTGAGTTTGCCAAGCGCTGCAAGGGCAGACCCAACAAGGACATTTCTGCGCTCACCGGACAGATCATCAGCCTGATCGAGCGCTTCCGCGAGTGATTTGAGATACACAACAAAAGGTACTTCGCGCGACAAAAGCGCGAAGTACCTTTTCTGAGAGGAGAAGACGATGGAGCTTGCCAAAAATCAGGAGCATACCGTCACCATCGAGGGCTATGGCGAGGGCGGCATGGGCGTTGCGCGCATCGACGGGCGCGTCGTGTTCGTCCACGGCGCGCTGCGCGGCGAGAAGTGCCGCGTGCTCATCTTAAAGACGCTCAAGAGCGTCGCCTTTGCCAAAGTGCTTGAGGTGCTCGAGCCGTCGAGCGAGCGCATCACGCCGGACTGCCCGTACTTCCCGCGCTGCGGCGGCTGCACGTACCGCCACATCCGCTATGAAGAGGAGCTGCGGCTGAAAAAGCAGCGCGTGCAGGACAATTTGTCCCGCATCGGCGGCAGTGATGTGACCGTCGAAGAAATTTTAGGCGCGCAGGACACGCTGCGCTACCGCAACAAGGCGCAGTACCCTGTGTCAAAGGACGGCGCGGTCGGCTTTTACCGCGCCCGCACGCACGAGGTCATTGAGTGTGAGCACTGCTTATTGGTCAAGCCCGAGGCCGACGCCGCGGCGGAGGCGCTGCGCGAATATATGCAGTCCTGCCGCGTCGCGGGCTATGACGAAAAGACGGGCCGCGGCCTTGTCCGCCATCTCTACATTCGCTCGAACGCGGCGGGGGAGAGCCTTGTCTGCGTGCTCGTGAACGGAGATAAATTGCCAAAAGAAGACCGGCTTGTCACGCTCCTGCGCGATGCGTGCCCGAAGTGCACCGGCATCGTGCTGGGCACGAACACGAAAAAGGGCAACGTCATCCTTGGCGACCGCTACCGCACGCTCTGGGGGAGCGACCGGCTTGAGGATACGCTCTGCGGCAAGACGTTCCGGCTGAGTGTGCCGTCGTTTTATCAGGTCAACCGCGTACAGGCCGAACGGCTCTACGCGAAAGCCATCGAATTTGCGGGCCTCACGGGGCAGGAGACGGTGCTCGACCTCTACTGCGGCGCGGGCACGATCACGCTCGCACTGTCGGATCACGCGAAGAAAGTCCTCGGTGCGGAGATCGTTCCCGAGGCCATCGACGACGCGCGCGAAAACGCCGCGCGCAACGGCGTTAAAAACGCGGAGTTTTTCTGCGGCGATGCGTCCGATGTGGCAAAAAAGCTCGCGCGCGAAAACCTGCGCCCCGACGTCATTACCGTCGACCCGCCGCGCAAGGGCTTGGCCGCCGACGTGGTGGAGAGCATCGCCGAGATGCAGCCGCAGCGGGTCGTATACGTCTCGTGCGACAGCGCGACCATGGCGCGCGACGTGAAGCGCTTAGCAGACCTCGGCTACACCGCCCAGCGCGCCTGCGCAGTGGACATGTTCCCAAGGGCGGATCACGTTGAGACTATATGTTTATTGTCCAAACTTAATGCGAAGCAACATATCGAGATTAACTTGGATATGGACGAGCTGGATTTGACCGATGCGGAAAAGAAAGCCACCTACCAAGAAATCAAAGATTATGTGTTGGAGCACAGCGGCTTGAAAGTTAGCAGCTTGTATATCGCACAGGTAAAACAGAAGTGCGGTATCATTGAGCGTGAGAACTACAATAAGCCGAAGTCTGAGGACGCTAAACAGCCGCAATGCCCGCCAGATAAAGAAAAAGCAATCAAGGAGGCATTGACGCACTTCGGCATGATTTAAGGAGGGCGGATATGACGTATTTGATTTCTTGTGAGTTCAACATGGATACCGCTTGTGTGGAACTGAAATTCAACGACGGCAGTATGATTGCCATTGACACCATTGCCGTGGAGAACGAGGTTGCCGACAATATGTATCAGCGGTCAGAGTTGGACTGGCTGATCTACAATGCGCCGTTGGAGTACGCCGATCTGATACTGAACGGCGATTCGGAGAAGTATCTGAAAGCGGTCACGCAGTATAAGCCGTTGGATAGCTGACATGGAAACAGCCCGTAGGACGTCAAAATCCTACGGGCTGTGTTTTCAGCCATATTTTAACTGTATTATCTTCTGTAATTCACAACCTCACCTGTTTTCTCCTGGCTAATCAGCATTCCAGAAGTATCAAAAGTGTATCTGAATACATAGCTTGTGCCGCCAATTGTGAAGGAACTTGTTGCGGGAGAGAAGAATGTGGAGGTAATGCTTTCTACATCCCAAAGTAGATTTCCCGTATCACTCACAGAAAGCTTTCCACCAAGAGACCCGTTGACAGAGTAGTATTCTTGGGGTTTCCCTGCATTAGGCTCACATACCAACAACATTGCGGTGTAGTTGTCCCGTACCATAGGCGTCAGTTCATCACTGGAAATTTCCCAGATGTTATTATCAAACAGATAATTCAATACTCCGGCAATTTCATATCTACCGCCTGCACTCTGATCTTCATTAGCAAGTCTCGGAACAGCGTACGCAGACAAATAGATATTTCCGTTATATTCAATCATATCGGTAATGTAATAGTAAGAATCTTCATCGCCATAGGAGAAGGACTCTGTAATATTACCTTCGCGGTCAACCTTAACGATTTTTGCGTGCTCATTCGTCATATAGCTACCGAGCTGAACCATGTAACCATCTTCAAACCGAGCTGCATTCCAAATCCCGTAGTTACCTACTTCGGTTTTATGGAAGTAGGTTTCTTTTCCATCCACCGTATACTGGCTAAGACAGAAATATTTCAGATCACCACGGCTGATTACGGCATAGCTGCCATCAGCATTTTCCAAAACGGAAGCGATGTATTCATCGTCAAATCCGTTATTGAGCATGTGTTTCCAAACGAGATTACCATCTAAGTCGATTTTAGCCATCCATGCATGGGAAATTTGAGTACTGGACCAAGTGTCGGTTCTACCGTAGGCAATTACACCATCCGATACGATGCTATAATCTTCAATCCAAAAATCGGAAATAGAAACACTCCAAAGCAAGTTATCTCCATCGTATTTCTCGAGATAGCTCTTATCGTGCACCTCTAAGCCAAGAGATTCATCTTCTTTGTATTCCGAATGGTATTTATAGTGTACGCCTGTTTGTGTGGCACCAATAAAACCACCGGTATAATTTTTATAATTCCAAAGATTTTCAATATCCTCTGGTGTTGGATTGTCTTGAACAATCTCGTAACCACCGATATTATCGGAAGAAATACTGTTTCGAATCACTTCGGCGGTCTTAGAATAAGTGAACGACTTCGTTGTAATATCATGATACACTTCCTTAATCTCACCACGAGTAAGTCCTTCCGTAGACATACCATAGTCATTAAAGAATTGAACAGCAGCTTTATATTCCTTTGCTTCAGCAACAACCGCAAAGGAACCGAAGCAAACGGACAGGACTAAGACCATGCAGGCAGCGATTGTACCCCATCTAAACCAAATTGGCTTATTTCGAGATTTCTTTGCAACGGGAGCTGCTTCGGCAATGTGTCGATCATCAATTTCTCCAAAAATGTCTAAAAGACGTTTGTTTTTCATAACGTTATACCTTCTTTCTCCAATACAGATTTAAGTTTACCTCTTGTACGGAAAAGGGTAACTGTCACTTTGCTTTCAGAAAGGCCATATTCATCTGCAATTTCTTTTACGGGACTCATATAAAAATAACGACGAACAAATATTTTTCTTGTTTCTGCTGGGAGTTCATCAAGGAAACGGTCGAGTACATCTCTGATGACCATATTCTCAACAGTATTTACTGCATCTTGTTCAGCAGGGATGCACTCTGATAGTTCGTCGAGAATTAGTGAGGTTTGTCCCGCACCACGCTTTTCAGCAGAGAGCTTTTCCCATTTATTCAAAGATAAATTGCGAGTGATTTTTCCAAGAAACGTCTGCAATTTGCTCGGGCGTTTAGGTGGAATGGAGTTCCATGCTCGGAGATATGTATCGTTGACACATTCCTCCGAATCTTCATCGTTATGCAGAATGCTGTAGGCAATGTAGTGGCAGTATCTTCCGTATTTCTTGGAAGTTTCAGATATGGCTTGTTCGGAACGTTCCATGTAAAGCTCTATGATTTTGCTATCATCCATATCATCACACTCCTTTCGTTTGTATCAAGGCCTTTCACCCTAATACACCGGGGTTACACGCTGTTCACTACACTCTTATTGGAATTTTTTGAAAAATATTTTTGAGATAGCAGACCAGGTCCTATCAACAAAAAGTCCGCTATTGTTTTTCTGCCGCAGCAGCGTGACGAGGAAATTTTCTGTGTTGGCAAACACGGAATTTTTGCTCGGCACCCCACGGCACAGGTTGAGATTTTTGCAAAGCCTCTGCAAAAATGAATGTCGTGTGCTGTGGCATTTTCGAGAAAAGGTCCGACATGGTAAAACGCAGTTTTTTCAATGTGGGTACCATTTGTGAGAAAATGATGGGGGTATCCAAAGGGGTGAAATCCCTTGGCTCTGGGTTTCCAATAGGGGTGAGCAGCATCCCTATTGGCACACGATTTTGCTTGCAAAGTCTAGTGTGTTATACCTTTGGCGACCGCTGACGCTGGAAAGGGGCTGTCCCGCGCCAGACAGACACTTTTCGGCGGAAGCAGAACAGGCGGATTTTGTGGGCTGAAAGAAACACAAAACGAAGGATTTAGCATGAGCAAAATCCGCCTGTTCGTGTGTAGTTGGCATAGGAAATCTTGAAGCTGTGCGGAAAGATTTTCTGTGACAACGGGGGCGCAAGAGGTATATAAAACCCGCCGCAGCGTCTGTTCCCCTCGTTAGTGAAACCACCACGGCAGTTCCAACCATACGTTATCCAACGCCAGCCTCTCCGTGGATTTCGCTCTGCTCTCTGACAGGAAGAAATGCTCCGCTGTCTCCGTCAAAGGATGCTCTATATTGTCCTCAAATCCGAAACGGTACAACAGATATTCACGCTCTCGATTGCTGATTGCATCAAGGGCGGCGTGAAGTTCTTCGTGCGTTTCCTTTGCAATATAAATCTGTGCGGGATTGGTCATATTGGAATCGGGGACAAAGGCATGACGATCCCGATTTTCAAATTTCGTCACCTCATCCAGACTGACGATCTCGCCCATGTGCTTTGCTTCAAAGGATGTACTCTGACTTCGGATGTAGTCGATCATGGAATTGCGAATTGCCGGAGCTGCGTAAGTCAGAAATTTGTTGCCGCCATCGGGATTGAATTTCTCCACGCATCCCATCAGTCCCAGACAGCCTTCCTGCACAAGATCGTCAAAGGTAACACCGAGTGCCCGATTGACTTCTATCTGTGCGCTCCATATTTCATGCGCCGTCATTTTGATAAAACGCAGATTGTTTTCCACAAGACTGTTCAGCGCATCCATGTTCCCGTTCTGCGCCAGCGCACACAGTTTTTCGTTATCAACTGCCGTCATGTTCATCTTCTGTTGGCTTGACCGTGAGCAGTCCGATCAATGCCTGATTGAATTGTTTTAATGCTTCGGGGTCAACACCCTCCATGCCGCTGACGCTGCCCGTGATCGCTTCGGCAACCATTTCGGGCGTGATATTCGGCTTTGTCACATCCTGCCCCTTTGTCAGCTCTGCGTACATATGCTGTGCCGCTTCTTTGCTCATGGCTTGTGCGTCTGAGACATTGGAGCCGATCTCCTTCTTGATTTCTTTCAACACATTCATAAAGGTGTTCTGAATAGCAGTAAGATCAGCTTGATACATCGGCATCCTTGAAACGCTGACAGTCTTTGCGGCTTCTGTAATGGCTTCTCTATCTTCGGGATGCTGCTTTGCTTCTCCCATCAACAGCGCACTCAATGTGGCATACATCTGATTCTGTGCGGCATATCCGGCAGCAAGGGTATCATCAAAATAATGTGCGATCATATTGGTCATTGCGGCGAAGTTTTTGTTTTCCAGTAAGCGATTGACAACCTCAGCATTGACCTTTCCTGTGTAGAGATTTTTTGCCGCCTGTACCGACAAGCCGAGTTCGGCTATATCGTAATTCATGCGGTCGGGAATATCGGTAACGCCGAGCAGGAAGTCGGTGGATACCTCAAATTCCTTTGCGATCTTTTTGATATTCTCGTCACCGAGTTTGCCTGTTGCATTGCTGATAAATCTGCTGAGTGTGCTGACATCCATTCCAATTTTTGCGGCAAGCTCACTCTGCGTGATCTTACGTTCTTTCATCAAATCCTGCAAACGCTCTCTGATGTTGCCGGATAAGTATTTGCGCTCCATGCTCTGCGCCCCCTTTCCTATTGGCATCAATCTTTTGTTTTTGACTTGATATATTTTCCGCTCTTGACTCTTGCATCGGCGGGCTTCTCTGCATTTTCGGGGATAATCCATCGTCCACCCGCCCTCTGTGCGCCGGGGATGCGGTTTTCATTGCAGAGGATACCGACACGGCGGTGGGAAATGCCCCATTTTTCTGCAACCTCAAAGGTAGAAAGATATTTCATCGGTATTACCCTCCATTCCTGTACTACTTTATATTATATACCACAAGTGGAATAAAATCAATATCATAACTGTGAACAATCGCCGTCCTGCGTTTTGCATTTTTGCAAAATTGCAGGGCGGCTTTTTTGTTTTCCTGCATTTGTGCGTGATTTTTCGGTCTATAGACATTTTCTCCGTATATTCAAGCAGACGAACAAAATCGTCGAGAAAAATTTATGGAGGAATGCGATGAACATTTATGAAAGCATCAAGGCGGCAATCAGCGTAAAGCAATCCGCCGAACACTACGGGCTGAAAGTGAGCCGCAACGGCATGGCTTGCTGCCCGTTCCACAATGACAGGCATCCGAGCTTGAAGCTGAACGAGGAATATTTCTTCTGCTTCGGCTGCGGAGCCAAGGGGGATGTGATCGACTTCGTGGCAAGGCTCTTTGATCTGAGCAGCTACGAAGCGGCGCAAAGACTGGCTGCGGACTTCGGTATCAGCACCGAGCCGGGACAGCCTGTGGCAGTTCCCCACAAGTTAAAGCATCCCTATATCCGTCAGTTCCGGGAGGACGAGATGCTGTGCTTCCGAGTGCTGACGGATTATTTGCATCTGCTGGAAGATTGGAAAGTGTGGTATGCACCGAAAACGCCGGATGATGCTCTGGATGATCGCTTTGTGGAAGCCTGCCAGATGATTGATTATATCGAATATCTGGCAGATATTTTGACCGTAGGTGATCTGGAAGAACGTGTTGCCGTGGTGGACGAGCTGATGAAAAATGGCAAGATCACGTTCCTACAGGACTACACCACAAGAAAGAAAAAGGAGGATATGCGCCATGAGCGAAGAAATGATGCAGACCTCGCCCTTTGAGTGTCCGGCGTGGTTTGACGGAAAGAAAATCAATGAAACTGTATTCTGTGAAGAATTTCTCCGTGATTATCCGATGGTCACGGTGAACGATGCTTTTTTCACGGTCAATGGCAGAGTACACGATGAAAACCGCTTGAAAAAGGTCATCTATGACCGCATCAAGTATTATGTGACCAGCGGCGTTGCAAAGAAAGTCACCAATCTGCTGGATGTCATGCGTATGGAGTGCTGCACCGCAAAGCTATCTCTGTATGGAAACGCAGATGAAGAAATACAAAAAGTTCTTCAAAACAGCGGACGGCAAACAGAAAGCGTTGGAAAAGAAAAATGACGAGCTGACCGCCGCTCTGGAAAAGAGCGAGAAAGAAAGCACCGTCAAGAAGTTGCAGGAAATGCGGCTGCATAGCGATTATGAGCGCATCAAGGGCATTCTTGACCGCATCCCGCCGGAGATCATTCGAGCATATACACATCGTGACAGCAAAACGCAGGAGGTACGCCATTATAGATAACAGAAAAAAGGATGAATGGAGCGGCTTTGCCGATTTACTTGCCAACTTAATAGAGAAATATGCGGCGGTTCTGGATATTGAAAATCTTCCGGAGCCGCCGATTTGTTTGGACAGCGAGAAAAAAGAAATTGTAAACAATTCCAAACTTTTTGAGGAATCTATTGAAAAAACGGACATTGCATGATATAATATACGTGTGATAAGTGTCCAAACCTACTCTGAGAGTGATTTCGGAGTAGGGGTTACATAACGGTGCTGCATACGGCGGCACGAATGAGGATAACGATATGAAAAAAGACAAGATAAAAGTATATATTTACACGAGAGTATCCACCACGATACAGGTGGATGGATACTCTCTGGATGCTCAGAAAGCCAGAATGAAAGCATTTGCCGAGTACAATGACTATAAGATTGTCGGTGAGTATGAGGATGCCGGTAAATCCGGTAAGTCCATCGAGGGCAGATTAGAGTTTAACCGCATGATGGAGGACATCAAATCCGGCAAGGACGGTGTTTCCTATGTGCTGGTGTTCAAGCTCTCCCGTTTCGGCAGAAATGCGGCAGATGTGCTGTCCACCTTGCAGGTTATGCAGGATTTCGGTGTCAATCTGATCTGTGTTGAGGATGGTATTGATTCCTCCAAGGATGCAGGAAAACTGATGATCTCCGTTCTGTCAGCGGTTGCCGAGATCGAGCGTGAGAATATCCGTGTTCAGACGATGGAGGGCAGAATCCAGAAAGCCCGTGAGGGCAAATGGAACGGCGGCTTTGCTCCTTATGGATATACGCTTGAAAAAGGCAAGCTGTATGTGAATGAGGAAGAAGCAGAAGCAATCCGCATCATCTTTGACAAGTACGTGCATACCGACATGGGCGCAAACGGTCTTGCCCGATACCTCGCCAATCATGGCATTGGAAAAATCCAAAGACAGAACGGCAAGAATCCTCTGTTTGATGCGGCGCTTATCCGCAGGATACTGAAAAATCCTGTTTACTGCGGCAAGATCGCCTATGGCAGACGCAGGACGGAAAAGGTGCATGGCACAAGAAACGATTACCGTCTTATTGAACAGGACAACTATCTGTTGGTCGATGGTCTGCACGAAGCACTTGTTTCCGAAGAACTCTGGCATGATGCACAGGTGAAATTGGTTGCCCAGGCAAAGAAATACGAGAAGGTCAACCATGGTAAGGATAACAAGGTGCATCTGCTGACAGGCTTGCTCAAATGCCCGATCTGCGGAGCCGGTATGTACGGCAATAAGAGTGTCAAGCACAAGGCAGACGGCACGAAGTACAAGGATTTCTACTACTACGGCTGCAAACACCGCACCATGACCCGTGGTCACAAGTGCGACTATAAGAAGCAAATCCACGAAGAACTCTTGGAAACCGCTGTCGCAGAGGTGATTACCAAGTTGGTCAGCAATCCGAAGTTTGCCGCTTTGATGCAGCAGAAAATCAGCATGAAAGTGGATACTTCCGCTATCGAACAGGAGATTGCAAACTACGAAAAACAGCTTCGCCAGAGCTATTCCATCAAGTCCCGATTGATAGAGGAAATTGATACACTTGACCCCGATGATAAACATTACATCAAACGCAAGGCAGACCTTGATGATCGTCTTTACAAGATGTATGATAAAATCGAGGATACGGAGTCTCTGCTGATTGAAGCCAGAGCAAAGAAAATGGCAATCGAAGCTGAAAAGCTGACTGCCGATAATATCTACAAAGTTTTGATTTACTTTGATAAGCTGTACGCCGTGATGGATGAACAGGAACGCCGACAGCTTATGGAGTCGCTGATCTCCGAAATCCATATCTTTGAGGAACGGAAGCCGAACGGACAATGGCTGAAATCCATCAAATTCAAGCTCCCGATCATAGAGGAAGATATGGAAATAAGTTTGGACAACGATACACAAGTTGAGACGGTTGTCTTGCTTTCCAAGGGTAAGGTCGACTCGAAAAAGATTCGGGTTGAGTTCTCTTTGGAAGATATGGATATGTCCGAATTTCAGGATGGGGCAACCTATCCGCAGATCAAGGAGTATGTGTTGGAGCATACCGGGTTAAAGGTGTCCAACCTCTATATCTCACAGATTAAACGAAAATGTGGGATTGGGGTTGGTAAGAACTATAATCTGCCGAAGTCCGAGGATTCCAGACAGCCCCAGTGTCCACCGGAAAAAGAGAAAGCAATCCGAGAAGCATTCAAATATTTTGGGATGATCTAACATCCAGCAAAGTGGAGGTTTCTTATGGATAGGTTGATTTCTTGTGAGTTCAACATGGATAATGCCTGTGTGGAACTGAAATTCTTAGATGGCAGTATGATTGCTATTGATACAATAGCCGTGGAGAATGAGGTTGCTGACAATATGTATCAGCGGTCAGAGCTGGACTATCTAATCTACAATGACCCGATTGGATATGCAGACTTGATATTGAACGGAAACCCCGAAATTTATCTAAAAACTGTAACTGAATGTAAACCCTTAGATTAAAACTCAGCCCTCTGCCTTTTCATTGGCAGAGGGCCGTTTTTTGCTTAACAGTTATTGA
>ERZ791574.1134-NODE-1134-length-15054-cov-95.996866_pt1 | contig 15054 bp, 17 predicted proteins | sample MGYA00433098_ERZ791574 | MGnify/ENA primary metagenome ERZ791574 (study PRJEB30046, sample SAMN00791933) | human gut metagenome | study: EMG produced TPA metagenomics assembly of the A metagenome-wide association study of gut microbiota in type 2... | reverse complement strand
GGTAACTGAAATAACTCAATATCCTGCTCGGCTTTGCTTTGCAGCCAATTGGCAGGATTATGAAATATTGCTCATTTTCAACCACTTGCAGTTCATTTCTCTCATCTTCACTTTCCGTTGCTTTTGCTTAAATTGTTCATCTCGCTAGGCACACGTTTGCTACATCATTGCTGACCAAAGGAGCGGACATCTACACAACGAGTAAACTTCTAGGACACCAAAATCTTAGAACAACTCAAATTTATGCAGATGTGGTGGATTCCAAGAAAAAATCGGCTGTAGACCTACTAAATGATTTATTATGAATGAAGAAGAAAACAAAAAGTTTTTTGGCATTGGTGACAAAGCAAGTAAAGTCGGGAAGGGTTGTCTCCTTGGCTATGAGACATTTTATGAAAAAATTGAATACTATTACGGAAGAGAGAGGATTGTTCCTACCATTATGTTGCTATTGGCAGCTAAGAGCGTGGGCGTGGTAGAGGGTGACATCCTTTCTAATGTTGAAATACGTTACAAGGGTAAAACCTTATGTACTTATAATGGAAATGATGTAGAAATGGCTAAAAGGGAAATTAAAAGTGAAGATTATTTCTCTGTTGATGTGGAAGAGTATGCACTATGTTCTAGTGATATACATCTAAAATGGAAAGAATCAAAGCAAATGTTGGCTATTTTTGCAAATATGTGCATTGGTGGAGGATTGTGGGTTGGAAAAGATATAAATGGTAAGTCGATTGTTAAGTATGATTACAAATTATCTTTGACATTCCGAGATATATGGAGTGATGTGTTTGGTTTGAAATCGGATTTAAGAAACACATATTATAAAGTGTGTAGTGAAGGGCTTCAGCCTAGACGTTTCAAAATATTAGAGGCGATTAAAGATAAAGCTGAAGCATACTATGGAACTTATAGTATGATACAAAATAGATGGAAAGCGATTGCCGAGTTACAAAAACGACACAAAGAAGACTTCTAACGTTAAAAGATGTTTTGCTTCTACAAAATCTGAATTTTTCATTAGTTAAAAGTCTTTCATTTTACACACCTAAACCTAACTGAAATTTAATATATTGCTTACTTGTGGGCTTTAACTGCTACAAGTAAGCAGTTTTTTGTTTATTCAGAAGTCCATATTTTATAGTAATTTTGCAAGCGGAAACAAGAACGTTCATTGTTTGATGTTGAATTTTAAATAAAGAGAAATATGGATAAGGAAGTACTTGACAAGCTGGAGCAAATTAAGAAATACACATTGCTTCAAGCAAAGAATTACTTGAATGTTGAAGACCTGTGTAATTATATTGGAATGTCCAAGGCACAGGTTTACGCTAAGATGAGAGAGCATGCTTTTCCATACAGCAAACCTTGTGGTAAGCTAGCTTTCTTCTTGAAAAGTGATATTGATGAGTGGTTGGGTTCTAACAGAATCGCTTCAAAATATGAATTGGAATCCCAAGCTGCTAGTTATTGTGTGAAACATTAAAATTGTAATGGAGGTTTTTATATGAGTATTATGAAAAGAAACGAATTTGTGGACTATTGCAAGAAGAATGCTTTTGAAAGTGGCGATGGTTTTATTTTTAAGCCCGAGTGGTTGAACATTATTAAGGATAAGGATGATGATTACAAAGCATGGTTTTATGATGTAATCGTGGCTTACGGCATCCTTGGTTATATTCTATCCGACATGCCTAATAGTATGAAAGTGGACATGAAACCAGTAATCGATGCTATCTTTGAGGATATTGTAGATGGTAACAATCCTTTTGCATCTAAGCTAATGATGTTTGAGATGGAAGAGTTTATAAGCGATTACAGGTGTTATTGTGATGAAGTTGAGGAACTTAAGGAGAAAGAAGCAAAGGAGGTTTAAATATGAAGGTAAAACGAGAAAACTTCAAAAAAATGGTTTGCCGCCATTATGGTGGATTTACGTTTCAAGCCGAGTGGTGGAACATGGTTAAGAACAAGGATGCCAATTATAGAGATTGGTTTCTTGATGTAATCGTGGCTGTTGGTGTCTTTGGAATTTTCCTTGAAGACATGCCCGACAAAATGAAGATTGATATGGAAGATGTGATTGATTGCCTGTATAATGAAATCGTTTCAGGTGACAATCCTTTGAAATACCGTCAAGGGTCATTTAATATGAATGAGTTTATGAATGAATACGATTGTTTCTGTGATGAAGTAGCGGAAATCAAAGAGGAAGGAGGTCAGCGATGATTACAAAGGATGGTCGATTTAATCTAGGTGGTGTCCAACAGGTGGACACCATCAAAGATAATGGTGGTTCTTATGCCGCCGATTGGTGGAATACCTTAAAGGACATTCAATCACTAGTAGACAAGTGCAGCTCAATCTGCCATATTGCAAACAACATCAAGAAAGGAGGATTGCTATGATACAGCCAACAATCGTTTTTTATGGTCGCTTAGATTTTGATTCTAAAAGCGGAAAATCGCCAAAATACACACTAACACGTTTGTGGGGAGACTATTCGCCTATGAATGCGTTAAAGGGCAGAGATAGTATGGTTTCAATGTATTTGTTGCCAAAGCGTGAAACTCAATCAAGCGATTGCCCACAAATGCACCTTCAAGCAAAGGCAAGTTTGAACCTAACAGGTTTGAAAGACTACTTTATTAATGGCAAGTTGTCGGGATTCGCCTTTGGATTTCCACCAAGCACGCCGACTTATTCAAGCAAGAACAAGCCAAATCCTTTCTATTCATGCAAAAATGATGGCTTTTTGTTCATAGTCCACCAAGACAAAGAAGCACCAACACCAGCCGAGCAACAAAGACCAGATTATATTGAAATGATTGTGCTACAAGGCGCAAGGGTTTTGGCAGGAAGTTATTGCAAGCAATTATCGGCTGGCGGCTTTGATGATGTTCTGAATGTGCTGAGACGTGATTCTGTAACAATTGGCTAAGGAGGTTATGTATGATAAAGTAAGAATGTTCCTACCAAGATGTAGAGATATGCCGGATATTAGCCAATACTTAGAAAGCGTAGGTGAAAAGACATCTAACACGGGTGAAATTAGCACTTATGGGTTCATAGATGGATTGAAAGTAACTCAATTTGTAGGAGGTTATGTAGTCGGTGGCAGTCTGTCAAGGTTCTTTTATCCTAGCAATATATGGCCGTTGAGTCATCACACGACAAAAGACGCTATAGAGAAACTTTCTGATAGCTTGCATCTTGATATGTTTGAAGCCAATGTTACAAGTTTGGAATTTGGGACACAATTTCCTATGATTAAACCTGTTAGAACGTATCTTGATAAGTTGGGTGATATGCCAAAGATGATAAGAATACAAGGAAGTCCAAACGCTTTGTACTACCAAGGCACAGCCAAGACGAAAAGGTATGCTCAAAGGCAAGTTCTATCATTCTATGATAAGCTGGCAGATGCAAAGAGCAAAGGTTTGGAGATTCCACCAGGGTTTGGCAATGCCAACCTCCTTAAATATGAGCTGCGTCTTAATGGTTGTTTGGCTAGACAAATCGGGGTGGAAGAAGTGAAAGCCTCAACGCTATCGGATAAAACTTTTTTCAAGAAGTTGTTGAAGATGTGGGGTGATGAATATTTTACAATTTCAAAACACAAGACAATGAGAACAGAGATTAAGAATGAAATCAAAAGTCCAAAGGATGCCATAAATGCTTTCATAGCAAGAATGATGAGCAGACAAGACAAAAACGAGATAGCTGATTATATAGAAGAACTAAAAGCTATGAATGTTTTCAAAGATAGGAAGTATTATACCCGTGTGAGAAATGGCTTGAAAGAATTATCATCAAATGCTGATTTCCTAATCACAGATGAGGACGGAAAAGAGCTAGATGATTGCATACGTAACACGATAATGAATTACTGAATTATCAAAAATGTGTTCATAGTAAGTGTCTCAAAAGGACAAAATTTGGTAACAACAATAAAAATAGAGTACGATGGATATAACAGAGATTCAAAAAGACAAAAAGGTCATTTTAAGACCATTTGATAATGGTCGTAGATTAAAGGTTGTCTTTCAAGATTTAAAGGATGCAAGCAAGTATATTGCAGCAGACTTATCACGAGACACGGTGCTTCAACTATCATCAGTCTTGCATTGCAAGGAGATTGAAAAGTTGTTGGATAAGCAAAGTAAAAAGGAGACATGAAGGGCTGCAAACGTTGAGGCTAATTTCAATAGACGTGAAGCGCAAAATATTTACAAATTTAAAGCAAATGTGTTATTCTATAATAAACGAGGCAAATGGATAATTTAGAGTTTAGACAATTGGTTGAAGAGGTTGAAGCTAAGCTGCAACTATCGGAAGAAGAGAAGGAGGCTATGCAAGCCAGTTTGATTCCACCAAAGAAAGAGGAAAGTGAGTTGGAAGCAATCGACTTAGAAAAGGTTGCATCAGACATCGTTAATAGTTCAAGTTTATAAAATTAAGATTATGGATAAGATATTGTATGAAAATACCGAGTACATTAACAAGAAAAGACAAGCAATTTGCAAGAAAGTAGGTGCTATCAATGAAATGTTGGATGGTTTGCTAGAGCAGTTGGGGTGTGTCCTTTCTGACAAGGAAATTATGGCATTTATGAACAATCCAAATGATTTGTTTGAGATTGTGACACATAACTTGCTTTGCCCACAAGACGTGGCAGTTAAGTTGGTTGTTAGAACAACCATATCAGAGCGATTAGAGCCTATGATGCAAGAGTTCAAGTCTCAGACAAGAAGCCTTGATTGTGATAATTCTTACATCATTATCAAGGATGGACGTGCAATGCTAGATGTGGATGATTTTGAAAAGGCTATGGATGCCCATCGTTTGTTATTGGACTCAAAGCCAAGACAAAAGGCGTGGGAAATGGCTCAGAAGATAGTTTCAGACATCAGCAAATTGGAGAAGTATTTGGCAAAGAACCAATTGGGACGAGTCCAGCCTCATGCAATAGGAAAGAATTCAATATATTGCTATGATTGCTTGGTTCAATACAACGAGAAAGGAGGAGTTCAGTTAGAACCAAAAGCAATTTCTTGTATTAAATAGACTCGCGCAGGTGCGCGCGTGATGATGAATGAGAGTGATAATCCAAGGTGGGTAAGTCCAACTTATTCACCTTGCTAACAAATATATGATTAGAAACTATGGCAGAACTAACATTCAACGTTCAAGCCCGATTTGACGAGGTTGTTAAGGCACGTCAAGAGTTGGCAAGGCTTAGAGAAGAACTATTGAAGATCAAAAGGGACACACCTAAAGATGTTGTGGAATCGCTTGAAGAAGCCTATCAAGCCCAAAGTGAGACGGTAAAGAAATTAACGGAAAATTTTAGTCTTTATCGCTTTGCAATTGAGAAGTATGGAGATAAATTGTCATTCCTAAACAATTTGGTTCAAGTCTTCAACGACAAGGCTCAATCGACAAAGACCAAGATTGGTGAGGTTTCTTCTGAAGTAGATAAGATGCAATCCAAGTTATCAAGCGGAAACCTAGATGCTGAGGCAGGTGCCAGCCTTTCACATGCAATCTCGGATAAGATTTTCTCGTTGAAGGAACTTGAAAAGCTATATAATGATTTGGTTTCAGCTGCACAAAAGGCAAATGTAGAACTTCAAGGCACAATTTCAGAAGTGGAAACATCAACAAGAAGAAAAGGCATCCTTTCCGACATTGTGGAAAGCACAAAGGCAACCAATGATGAGGCTACAGCCCACACAAAGGTTGTAGAACAGGTGAATGCTGAGGCTACAGCTTTAAAGAACGTATCACAAAGCCTACAAGATGGGCAACCTTTCAAAAGCTATGAAGACCAGATTGCAGCTATCAAGCAAAGGATTTCCGAGTTGCAAGAAAAAATTGTTGATACTAAAGAATCCATACAATTTGCAAAGAATGATGTAGCGGACTTGACGGCACAAAAGGAGGCTAACGCCAAAAGATATGGTGAAAAAACAACCGGAAGCATAGATAAGGCTATAACCAGTTCCAAGCAAGAAGTAGATGAGCAAACAAGGGCATTGCAATCTTACCAAATTGAGTTGCAAAGAGCAAAGTTGCAATTGGCTAACTTAAATGAAGAGCAAAAGGCACAAGCAGAAGTAACAAAAGCGGAGTCCAATGAGTTCACGGCAATAACCGCCAAGATTGAGGAGTGGAAGAGTTCATTGTATAACATTGATGGCTTGAATCAAAAGTTTGAGTCCCAAAAGTTGGCTATTACCGGAGTTAAGGATAGTATAAATGAGTTGAGCCAATCTTCACAAAGCAATTCCGCATGGGCAGAGCAATTAAAGCAAGAAATTGATACTATGTCCGCTTCATTAAGACTTAGCTCAAGTGAAATAGACTCCTCATCTTATGGCAAGATACTTGATGAGTTAAAGGAGAAAGCAAGCCAATACGCTGAAAGTCTCAACTATGCAAGTGGACAATCAAATGCCGCCATAGAACTTCAAAAAGAGGCTATAGCTGGTTTAGAAGACCAGCTGGCTACATTACAAGAGCAATTGCAAGCGGCACAAGCTACAAACAATTCAGCAGCCGTACAAGCTATATCAGAACAAATCAACGTCCTTAGCAATGAATTGAATGTAGCCAAGAATAACCTTGTAGGCTTGCAACAAAAAAGCGAGAATGCAAAGAATGCTATGCGTGGTTTGGCTGATGTTCAATCATCGTTAAGCATGACGGAGAAAGGGGGTAGTTTCTTTGGAAATATCATTGATGAGGCTCAGCTAATCAAGCAAAAGGTTAGTGATGCTTTCTCTTCATTACATGAAACAATATCTAGCAAGTTTGAAGCAATAAAGTCCAAGGCTAGTGAGGTGGGAAGTTCTATCTCAGGAAGTCTATCTAACTTGTCGGATAAAATTGGTTTGGATAGGTTGGGTAATGCCTTTTCTTCGGTTGGTGAGCGGATAGGAGCTGCAAAAGATAAAATGTTGGACTTTGCCACAGGTGGAGGTAAGTTCCAATCATCCATAGGCAACCTAAAGACTGCTTTAAATGGCTTACCTTTGCCATTAGGAAATGTTATTGGTAGTATTGGTGCTATGACAAAGGCATTGTGGGCGATGTGTGCCACACCAATAGGAGCGGTTCTTGCAGCCGTGGCGGTTGGACTTCAAGCGGTTTATGCGTGGTTCACAAAGTCGGCAGAAGGACAAAAGGTATTTACCAAGATTTCTGCTTATATGGGTTCGTTGATGGCATCCTTAACCGATATTGTGGTTATGCTAGGTAGCTATCTTTATCATTGCTTTGCCGATGCAAAAGGCCCATTACGAGATTTTGGCTTATCATTCAAAAATACCTTTGTAAGTGCCGTTAAAACAGGCTATACGCTTCTCAAAGGTCTTGGAACAACCCTAAAAGGTATTTTTCAACTTGATTGGGACACTTTCACAGATGGACTTTCACAAGTGGGCGATGGCTTGATAAAAGCCGGAAAAACGGCAATTATGGTTGTGCAGACACAAATCAAGGGCATTGTTGGAAGTGTTAAAACCGCCTACGACATGTTTACAAATGACAAGCTGGGTAGTGGTATTGGAAAAGCATTGTCCGACTTGTTGCCAAAGGCAGAGCAAGCAGCCAAGATAGCCGAGCAAGACCTGCAAGCCAATATTGCATTAGGTAAAGCCAAAGAAGAACAAGCCAAGCTGGAGAAGACCATAGCGGAAAAGCGAGAGAAAATTTATACTTTGACAGGCAAAGCCAAACAAGAAGCTATTGCAGAAACAAAGGCTTTGCTGAAACAAAAGTATGATAGCCAAATTAAGGCACAGACGGAGTTGTATGAGTTACAAAAGAAACGTAATGCCTTACATACATCATCATTGGCAGATCTCAAACGTGAAAGAGAATTGCATATAGAAGTCTTATCCACACAAGCACAACAGGCAGCAAGCACAAGAATGCTCACACGTATGGAGGCATCCAATCAAAGAAGTATGGACAAAGCCGCCAAGAATGCCGAGAAGAAAGCGGCTGCTGAGGCTAAGAAGAATGCAACCAAGCAAAACAATATAGGAAGTGCTGAAGGTAAGTTGGCTGAGGCTATCTATAAAAACGAGTATGAGCGTTCCAAGGCTATGCAATCCATAGAGGAGAAAGTGACCGATGCAAGAATCAAGGCTATGCAGGATGGTGAGGAAAAGGTTATAGCCGAGCGCAAAAGGGCATTGGAAAAGGAAATTGAACAGATAGAAACGGAGAAGAATGCCGCTATCAAGGCAGAGCGTGACCGCCAAAAAGCCGAGTTTGATGCAAAGGAGGCTATTGTTAAGGCACAAGGTGGCAAGCCTCAGCAATGGGATGATAAGATGCTAGACCAAGAGCCAATCAAGAAGATTGAAAAGCAATACACCATCATTGAGGAAAGTGCCGTAACCGAGTCCAATAGAAAGACCCAAAAGGAGCAAGCACAAGCCATGCTTGATTACTTAAAGGCTTATGGTACGTTCCAAGAAAAGAAATATGCAATAGCCAAGGAGTATGATGAGAAGATTAATCTAGAGACGGACACCTACAAAAAGGCTAGTCTTGAAAAAGAGAAGTCCAAGGCGATAAGTGATGTAAATACAAGTGCCTTGCAGTCTCAGATTGATTGGCAAAGCGTGTTTGGTTCTATGATTGGTTCATTGCAAGAGCAGCTGAAGGAAACGTTCCAAGGCTTGAAAGAATACACCAAGAGCGATGATTTCAAGAAGAAAGATGCAACCGAGCAAAAGGTAATTTATGATGCAATCGACAAGATGCGTGGTGCATTGACGGGTGACCATGAGGGTACTTTGAACCTTTCCAAGCTGAAGAAACAAAGCGAGGATTTGGGAAACGCTTTCAAGGAGATGCAAGCGGCTGGACTTAGGGAAAAGATAGCATTTGATAACTTGCAAGTGGCACAGGATTCTTATGAGAAAGCCTTGAAAACCGGAGATAAGGCACAAATTAAGGGTGCTAGTCAAACATTGGATTCTGCAAAGGCTATATATGATGGTGCAAAGAAGACTTCTGAGGAAATGGTTAAGACCGTTAAAGCTAAAGGGGTTGAATACAAGGAAAGTTCACAAGGTACGCTTGACGGATTGAATGAGGTTGCATCTGGATTGAAAGAGTTTAGTGGTGGGTCGTTAAGTGGCTTAATGTCGGGACTGACCAACACGGTGCTAGGATTATCTAGGCTGGACCTGGGAAAGACTTTAAACAAGTCGGTTTCAAAGTTGGCAGATAAATTGCAATCAGGTGGAAACATCGGGCAAATCATATCAGCGATATTGTCTATTCTTGATATATTGAAAGATGGTATTGGTTCATTGGTAGCAAATGTAATAGATACAATCCTCAATGCCGTTAATGGTATCTTGAAGAATATTCTAACCGGAAAGTTTGTGGAGCAAATCGGTGGTTCACTTTTGGAAGGTGTGGGCAATATCCTTAATACAGTTACCTTTGGTGGCTTGTCTAGTTGGTTAGGTGATGGCTCTAGCGATAAGAACCTTGAAAAAGATTTATCTAGGCTATCCGAGAGTAACAATAACTTGAAAACAAGTATTGACGCTTTGGCTGACAAGATGGATGAGGCTAGTTCCATGCAAGATATAACCACGTCTTATGAAAAGCAAAAGGCGGCTATACAAGACCAAATCAAGAATACACAAGAGTCTATGTACAGAAGTGGTGCTGCTTACACAAGTGGGCATTGGTACAAGGCTTATACGGATGGCAAACACTCTTCCAACAAGAAAATAAATGATGCAATGTCTTCTGAGGATTGGGATAAGGTAAGCAAAGCTGCTGGTGTTGCAGTACGTGGTGCATCAGATTTTTGGAACTTGACAAGTGAGCAGATGGCTAACGTAGCCGCTTATGCAGCCACTCAATACGACAAGATAAAGCAATATGGCGATGATGGCTACAAGAATGCCAGTCAGTATATGGATTCTTATGTAGAATACTATAAGCAGCTGGAACAATTGGAAAATAGCTATCGAGAGAAACTTACTTCAATATCTTTTGATAGTGTTGAGAGTGATTTCAAGAGCATGTTGGAGAATATGGATTCTGATTCAACCGATTTTGCTGATAGCTTCCAAAAGAAGATGGCAAGTGCTATTATTAATTCTTTGATGGTTGATAAGTACAAGCAGAGATTGCAAGACTGGTACAAGTCTTTCTCATCTACATTTGAGAACAAGAATTTAACCAAAGAAGAACTATATAAGGCACAAGATAAGTTAAAGCAGGAATATATGGCAATCTCTAAGGATGCTTTGGATGAAAGAGATTCTTTAAAAGATGCTTTGGGGTGGAAAGACAATTTTTCTCAGTCTGCTTCTTCCGGTTCTTTTGAGTCAATGAGCCAAGACACAGGAGAAGAGTTGAATGGTCGTTTCACAGCCGTACAAAGTGCCACAGAGGGGACTTTGGAGCAAGCCAAGGAAATCAATCAGAAGATGGACCAGCTTATGTCCTTGAAAGGTGATAAAGGAGATAGCTTGTTGACGGTTAGCGTGAATACCATTATGGGTAATGTAGGTAATATATGGGTTGCCGTTGATGAGGGAAGAACCATTCTTGCCCAAAGCTTGATGTACTTGCAGTCGATTGATGAGCGACAAGAGCGATGGCATAAGCCTATGATGAGAGCCTTTGAAAGGATTGACCGCATAGCGGACAAAGTGGATAGGTTGTAATATAAAGGTGTGGAGAAATGCAACTAAGCGCAGGTATGCGTCCAGATGCAAGTCTTCACACCTTTAAAGTAGCAGAGGGAAAAATTTCCCCGAGGGTTCATTTCTTAAATTTGTGAAATGAAGAAGTAAGAAGATGCTCGCTTGATAAAATTATTAAATGAGGGGTTAAGCATCATTTACCCACATTGAAAGCAAATGGTAAGGTTTTTCACAAAGTTGTGAAAAATGGATGCAGGGCAAATCTCTAGAAAATGTATTCATAGTAAGGGTATCAAATTTACCAAAAAGTGGTAAAAATAGGCAAAGATATAAAAATCCTATTAGTCTATATTATTTATCAGTAAGCAGGGGTGTCGCTACAGGCTACACCCCTTAGACTTGCCAAAATTGGCAAAACTGCCCCAAACAAAGTTTGTATTAGGTGTTCCTAGGATGGAAACCCTTTAGCGTTGACGAATAAGCGTGAATAAAAGATAATAATTACTAAGATAGTAGACATATACGTTTGATTGCTAGCAAACTTAAGAAGATGTTGCAAGGATGATAGAAAAGGGGTGTCTTCAAAAATGATAATACCCCAAAATTGGTGTATTTGGTAGCCTCAGCGATTAAAAAGGTGTAAAAATCTCACCTTATTGTTTATTAAAAGAGGTCTCCACAATTTTGAGGACACCCCATTTTGTAGGTTTTAGACAGAATTGTCTAAAACCGATTAAGGGTAGGAACATTGTTCCGCTCAGGTTATCCACAAGGGGTTTTTAACTAGATAGTTATAAACTTGATAGGAACACTTTCAACGAGTCCAGATTTGGGCTAGTACGAGGGCGCAAAATTGCTTTCTCGTTGATTATCAAGCGTTACCACAAAAAGTTAGTACGAGAGCCTAAAAATCGGCTATCGTTGAAAATCAAGATGTTACATAGTTTTCCCCCATTTGGGTGAAAACTATCGGGCTTGTTTTCTAGCTCGTTGAAAGAAGAGGACAGCGCAAAATTGCTCCGTCCTCTTTCTTAACTTGATGCAACCACAAACCAAAGTTGGACTATGGAACGGACGCAAATCTGCTTTGGTTGCCGTTTTTTTTATTCAAATAAATATTTCCATTGGTTATTATCTTCTACATAACATTCACCATAAGGAAAGTCTTCATATATTTCTTTATCTAATGAAATGAATAAAAGTCTTTCTGAATATTCAGATTTAGTATTAAAAAGAACATCAAATGTCTTAACTTCTGTTTCTCCATCTAGCTTTATGGACAAGATTCCGTCTTTTACAGAATACGTTCCTATATGCTTTGGATTGAATCCACCAAAAGAGTTATAAGTGCGGTAAGCTACTTTGTTGCTCTTAAATCCAATAATACCGCTAACTCCTTTGCTGTACCAAATAGTATTATCTAGCGTTTCTGCAGTAACTTGCTCTTTCTTTGGGTATTCATCATTATCGTTGTTAGAGCATGATGTTAGCCCAATCGTCAAAACGAATATTAGGGCAAACATAAATAAAAACTTCTTCATATTCTTATTATTTTAATTATTAATACTTGTAAGGAATGTTCCTTATATTACTTATTTATATGTAGGTTTAATGGCTTGCCACAATATGGGCAACTAAAAGATATAGGTTTGTTTTCTTCTTTGTTGCTATTCTCTTCATCTGAAAAGAATAAGTCTGTTATGTCAATGCCAATTGCTGAGGCTACCTTTTCAAGAGATGCCAAAGTTTGTGCATTTACAACTAAAAGGCGAGCACCATTGTAAGTAACACCTAATCTTTCTGCTAGTTCTTTAATAGTTAAGCCTTTTATATCTAAGGCTCGTTTAATATCTAAATGTTTCATATCTGTTGAATTTTTGTGCAAAGATAATAAGAAACGAGTAAAACAAAGCATTTACTTTGTTAATAGATTTAAAAACAAAGCAAAATCTTTAAAAATAAACTAAAAAACAAAGTATTTGCTTTGTTGTTTGAAAGAAAATGCTTATCTTTGCAATGTCTTTAAGAGATAAAGGCTTTTAAGTTTAACTATTAGATGCTGCAATGCAGCCGAGTGGCACTCGTAAAACCGTTTAGTTGATTATGGCTAATTCATTCAAGAATATGATGAGAGAAGTGATGGCAATGGCACACAGAGCCTTTGAGTTGAAATCAGCAACAATGAGCTGGTCAGAGTGCTTGAAACAAGCATGGGCAGTGTTGAAGTTGAAGCTGGCAATGAAGAAAAGAGTTGTTGAGTTCTACTTTCAGAAGGTGGATGGCTCAATCCGTCAGGCATTTGGCACTTTGCAGGAGTCTTTGATAGACTATACCCCAAATGGTAAGGGGTATGCTTGCAAGGATTGTGTTAAGTATTGGGACATTGAGAAAAAGGCTTGGCGACAAATGAAGTTTTTCAACTTTATCAAGGTTGCTGCCTAAGAGTTAGATAAGTGAGCGCACACGTTAAACTGCACATATATTATATTTTGGATTTTAAAGTTAGAAACGATATGGATAAGAATTTGATGAATGCTCTTTATGTGAGTTACAATGATAAGTTTGGCGTGTTGAGCGACAATAAGCGTGAAACTATTTCACATGTATTAGGTACTGATTTAACCTTGGTGCTTAACAAAGAGAATATGGAGGTGTACCTGTTAGTGCCTTTGACAAGAAACCACAAGTTTGAGGGCAAAGGTAGCCACATCATTGTGGATGGTAAGCGGTTTGATTCAGACATCTTTTTTAGAAAGAATGGTTGCCAATGGATTCAGATGCAATCTAAGAATATGCTAGCTATGGTAATATAAAGATATAAGGGCATAAGGTGGCAAGTCGTGAGAAGGACACGACAGAAATATAAACTCCCATTGGATCGCCACCCAAAGCCCAAAGATATACTATTTACACTTTTCATTTTCTCCAAGCGTGGAGAATTGCCACAAGCCCATCTTTCCACTCTAGTGGGCAAGTGGCTAAGCCTCGTTCGCTACTCACGACAATAAGCGGACGGGGCTTTCCGTTTATACTTTTTGATTTGCACACTATAAAATTGGCTGAGAGTATTGTTTTATGGGTGTTCCAAGGCTGTTTCTATAAGAATGTAGCTTTGTTCATACCCCCAAATAGGGGAGCGAGCAAACCAAGGTTCTAGTTTACAACAAAAATGTGGAAAACTCATCAATATTTTATTGCTAAATATTTGGTAATCAGAAGAAAAAGTTGTATCTTTGCAGTTGGAAAAATAACATATAAAATATGAATATTATGACATGGGATGAAGAAAAAATGAAGTTTCTAGAGCGTTATCCGGATTGTCCTACGGCTGAGGATATTGAGGTTCTAGACCTTGTTATGTGCAAGAAGTATGCTTTAGAGATTCTTGAGGGTAAGAAGACTGTGGAGTTTAGACAGTGTACACACCAGTTCAGCAGCCGACTTTATGATAAGAAAGTGCTTGATTTTCTAGATAAGCATAAGGATGATAAAGAAGTGCAGCAAGCATTGGAGAAAGGCTTTGTTGAGCCTTTGAGAATTGTAAGGGCAATCCATTTTCATAACTATGCTAACAATTGGTATATGGATATAGAATGCACGGCAAATGAGATAATGGCTCTTATTCCAAGAGATATTGAGTTTTTGCAAGAAACCTACAATTGCCATGAGTGGGATGAAGCTTTGGCTGAAAAGGAAGCTAAAAACGAAAAGGAACGTCCTTGCTGGTTTTGGTTTGCTTTAGGTGAGGTATTAGGTACAAATTTGAAATAATCAGTTAAAGAAGAAAGGAGTAATTATGGGCGAGGCGCAAAGATGGATAGGTGGGCGATGGGAATATGCTGGCTATGTGAAATACCATAAGGATGGTTCAATAACCTATGGTGGTGGCAAGGCTAACGGAAACCAATTTGGTAACAATATGAAGATATTGGGTGCAAAAGCAGCTCAGAATCCTACAGAAAGAATACGAAGACAGTTCCAAGGAAGAAAGAAGAAGTAAGGTAGGTTTTCATGATATAGGTGGAGTGATAGGACTCTCTCTCATATACGTTTTTTCCCCAAGCGTGGGGTTTTAAAGTTAAATTGTAATTCTAGCCATATTGTGAGTTCCTATGCTTCACCATAAAAAAGGGGTGTTTACTATTAGTTGGTTTCACCCCTTATTTGTGAGAGTTTTTTCTTTTTATATTCATATAATAAAATTCCGATTAAGTTTAACTAAGTGGTGTCCATTAGACGGACACCATTTTTTTTGTGTATTCCGGTAGGTAGCGACAAGTAGAAATCAGTTTTTAAATATTCTCTTAAAAACTTGGTGGTTAAAGAATAAATGATTATCTTTGCATCGTAAACCCATCTT
>ERZ791574.1102-NODE-1102-length-15518-cov-3.272202_pt1 | contig 15518 bp, 19 predicted proteins | sample MGYA00433098_ERZ791574 | MGnify/ENA primary metagenome ERZ791574 (study PRJEB30046, sample SAMN00791933) | human gut metagenome | study: EMG produced TPA metagenomics assembly of the A metagenome-wide association study of gut microbiota in type 2... | reverse complement strand
GTAGAATTTACAAACATTCACATAATCCAAGTGATATGACTATGGATAATATTAACAGAATTGTTGATATTATAGAGACGTATTTATGTGATTATAAACTTGGTTTTCATTTAGTTTACCAGCGTAGGCATTTAATAAGAATGGATATTCGTAAATTAAATTCAAAGAGTGTAATAGCTAGTTATTCGTTTCACTATAACACTATGACGTTATTTAAACGTAAGGTTTTACAAGGTGCCGTATCACTTGAGGATATGATTAAAGAGAATGAGAGACGCGGATATGAGTATTTACAATGATTTAATACTTGCAAGTTGGTTTATCTGTGTAGTATTATCTGTATATCAAATTTATCAACAATGCAAAGGTAATTTTAAATACTATAAGGTATCAAACAGATACATAAATTTCATCATAATGTCAATTGTGATGTTAGTTATGTGGTTTGTATTAATAAATATGAAATATGATGAATTAATGGAGGTGTGCAATGTAAAATATTAAAGTGTTATGACTTCACACAAAAGCGTATAGGTTGTAAATTGTTATGCTACTACAAAATTAGACAACCTGAAATAAATTAATTGAAAAAGCAATGTTAAAATTAAAAGGAGAAAATTAAAAATGGAAAATTTAGGAAATGAAGTAATGGTAATGGAAAATACAGGTTTAGTTGTGACTAATGACATGACTCATGAGCAACGTGTTAACTTATTCAACGCGGTAAATAATGCGGAGGGTTTAAGTGATCAAGTAGGTAAGGACTTGTATTTGACTGGTTACATTGTGCAAGATGTAGAAAAGGAAAACGAAAAAACAGGTGAAATTATTTGTTCAAAATTAATCACTGTAATTGATAAAGAAGGCAAGGCATATGCTACAAATAGTAAGCCTTTCTTACAATCATTGAAGCAACTAAAACAGGTATTTAACTACGATTGGGCGAAAGAACCGGTATGTGTCACAATCATTCAGAAGAAATCGAGTTCAAGTTCAAACAAATATTTAAGCATGGCTGTTAAATAGCCTAATAAATTAAGGGTGTTAGCCAAACACTCTTTTATTTTTTGACTTAAAAGGGGGTGTTTAAAATGGCTAAAATGCGAAAATCGTTTAAGGATGTTAAGCGGTTAAGAAATGCTATAGCAAGCGCTAAACGAACTGTTACAAAAGCGCAAAATTTAGGTCAGGATGTTGTGTTCACAGACATTCGAACCATTAAAGATTTTAACGATCGTAAAGAGTTTAACAAGTATTTGCGTTCAATTGAAAAATTCAACAAAGAAAATAGGTTTATCGAAAATAAATATGGTGTTGTTTTTAATCGAAATAAAATTGAAAAAGCTAATAAATTAATTGATAAGCAAAATAAGCAACGTAAGCAACTTTCAAAGTCTGTCGGCTTAAGTAAATTAAATGAAACTAAAGGAGGAATTGTAACACCTATAAGTGTTAAAAATGCCAGGTCAACTTTGCGTGATGATCGTGGTGGGTTTTTTGAGCCCGTTCACCATGTTAACATTCAATCTTATAGATATCCTAAACAATTGGACAAACGAATTGAAAATTTAAAAAAGAATACAAAGAAGGAAAATCAGAAAATTAAAAACCTTAGAAGTAATTATAAAATAGCGATTGAGGAACAAATAAGAGGCGGTAATATCACAAAAAAGGAAGGCAAGCAACTAATTAAAGATATAAAATCATTATCGGATAAACAATTATTACAATGGTTTTATCAAGAACGTAAGGCGGTTTCAGTTTTTAATTATATTGATATGTCGCGTGAATACACTAAAAACCAAATGTTTATCAATGAACAATTAAGCAAAAATATTAGAACGGATATGTCAGATGTAAAAGATAGTTTAGCGGTATTTACCGGACGTGCCTATGTTAGTGGCGGGGTGGTTAAGTATAAATAATGTGAAGGGGGTTGTAGTATGTCAAAGAAAAAAGAGCCTAAAGAAATATGGGCTTGCGATTTTGAGACTACAACCGACCCTTTAGACTGTAGAGTTTGGGCATGGGGCGCAAGTTTTGTTAGTGATTCAAGCGTGAAAGAATATGGGAATAGTATTGACGGTTTCATTGAATGGTGTAAACAGAAAACACGTAAATTATATTTTCATAATTTAGCTTTTGATGGTGAGTTTATTGTAAGCTGGCTTTTAAGTAATGGTTATGAATATTCGGATAAGCCTAAAACCGGATGTTTTAAAACAATTATATCGAATACAGGTTTATGGTATTCCATTGAAATATGGTGGAAATATTCAATTTATAGATCAACAAAAACGACTATATGGGATTCGTTTAAATTAATTCCATTTAGTATTGAGAAGATCGCACGTGATTTTAATTTACCAATACGAAAATTAAAACTAGATTATAAGGCTAAACGTGAGGTAGGACACGAGCTAACACCACATGAAGTTGACTATCTTTTCAATGATATTGATATTGAAGGTATGGCACTAAACGAATGTTTTAAATTAGGATTTAACAAAATGACAGCTACTAGCTGCAGCTTTGACGCATTCAAGAAAACGTTGCCTATGTCGTTTGAAAAGATATTCCCACCTTTAGAAATGAGTGTGGACACTGATTTAAGACCGGCTTACAGTGGTGGTTTCGTGTGGGCAAACCCAGAACTAAAAGAGAAAGAAATAGGGCAAGGAATCGTATTTGATGTAAATTCTTTGTTTCCCAGTCGTATGTATTATGAATTATTACCGTATGATACACCTATTTACTTTGAGGGTGAGTATCAACAAGATAATGAATATCCACTATGGGTAGGCGTTGTTAGTTTCGCTTTTGACATTAAAAAAGATCATATACCATGTATTAGCTTAGATAAGTTTAGTCGATTTTTTGGCAGTAAAAAATATGTAACTAGTTCAAATGGTGATATCGTGAGAATGACTGTCACAAGTGTTGATTGGGAGTTATTTAATGAACAATATGATATTTATGATGTGGAGTTTATCAATGGATATAAATTTAGGGCGTGTGTAGGTATGGCTAGGCAATTTATTGATGAGCAAATGGAAATTAAAAAGAATTCTAAAGGTGCACAAAGATTTATTGCAAAAAGACAATTAAATTCGGTGTATGGAAAATTCGCAACGAACCCAAATGTCACTCCTAAAATTCCTTTTATTGATAAGGATGATGGTATATTAAGACTTCACGACCCTATGTTTACAACTTATGAAGATGGTGAGGTTAAAGAGGTTATTGATGAACAATTTAGGGATCCTATTTATTTACCATATGGTGAGTTCGTAACCGCATATGCGCGTAAATATACAATTAGTACCGCACAAAAAGTAGGTGTTCATAGAGTCGCATATATTGACACGGATTCAATACACTTAGTAGGTACACAAGTTCCGGACGCAATAAAAGATATTATTGACGATAAAGAATTAGGATATTGGGGTTTAGAATCTGTGTTTAATCGTTCTTATTTCATTGGCGCTAAAAGTTACGTTGAAGAAATTGAAATCAGTTATAAGGAATATGTTGAGCACCAGCAAGAATTTATTAGTGAAAATGATTGTAAAGATAAGTTGTATTATATTCGTGATGGAGTTTGTTATTATTTGAACGTAAAATGCGCCGGCATGACCCAAAAAGCTAAACAAAATGTAACATATGATAACTTTAGAGTTGGGAATGTTATTAATGATTGTTTAAAAAAGACGCATGTACCAGGTGGTATCGTACTAGTTGATAGACAATTCAGCATTAAAAGTAGGTAAGGAGGTTGATAAGGTGATAAGTGTTTTAAATTCCATAATAAAATATTTAATTCTAGCGTTGTGTTGTTTTGGTGTAACATTTCTATTTTTGGTATATGTCATAGGAATGATATTGATATTTGTTTGGATTATAAAGGAGTGATGTTTATGAATTTATTGTTAAATATAGTTGTCGTTGTTTTCGTTGGTTTGATTATGGATTATAGTTATACTCATTTACGAAATGAAAATAAAACCTTACGAAAAGATGTTGATAAACTACAATATCAGATGTTAACTTATGAAAATGGCGGAATTTTTGAAGAGTGTGATAAAAGATTAAAAGAATTTAATGAAATCATGTTTGGAAGTCCACCGCTGAAGAATAAAGTTGTTATTGTAAGAAGTATAAAAGATTATGATTATAGCGCGTATAGAAAAGATATTGACGCATTAAATGAATATCTAAAGGATGGCTGGAGTATTGTTAATCATGAAACAAATGAATTTGTGCATACGTATATACTAGGTAAACCGCTGGCATGGTCTAAAGAAAATGGAGGTGATGATGATGAGTGAAAAATCGAAAGAAAATAGAAATAAATGGTATCGAGATCATGTTAATAAATATTGTGTTTGTGTCAATAAAAATGAAACTGAAGTTGTTAATTTTATTGAGAATTTATTGAAACACAAGAATTTTAGCTTTTACGTTAAAAATAAAATTAAAGAAGATTTGGAAAAAAGAAAATAATCTGTTATTATATTTACGTAAGGAATAAAGATCGGAAATCAGACATGCATATCAGAATTACTCGCGGTGAAACGTGCTGATAACATAATTAGGTGTAGTAATCTAGCTGGTAACACTTTAAACTTTACAACCTATATTTATAAAACCCTCATAAAAGAGGGTTTTATTTTATGTTGACTTTACAGTATTAATATAATATATTTATAAATAGAAAGGATGTGTAAAATATGGAACGTGATGAATTGAGAAACAAATTTACGGAATTGTTAACAGTTGAAGATCAAGCCGAACGCTCGACTATGTTAAATGATATGCGTTCGGAAGTTGAAAAGACTTTTACAGAGTTGGATAATTTAAAAACATTAAATGAAAGTTTAGTTGATAAAAATAATATGTTAACGGAAGCAAATTCAAAACTATTTATGCAAATTGGGATTGAAAAACCAGAGGATAAGAAACCACAACACAAAGGTTTAGATTTACGCAAACTAGGCGTATAGAAAAATGAGGTGATTAATATGACAAGAACATCAGGAAAAGATGTCGCAAAAACAATTCAAAATGATTTAGGTCTAGAGAATGAACCAACGGGTCAAGAAGTTGCCAGTGCAATGTATAATTTAAGTTCAAGTAATTTTAGAAGTACAATTGGCGATCCAAACGAAACAAGTTCTTTAGAGTTTATGAACGGCTTGCTAGAGTATCCGGACACTTTAGGTGTTGAGTTTATGACGCTAGCTACTCGAATTGGTAGAGTTATCGCTCATAGAAATATTTTAAGGAATAAACTAGCTCCATTTAAAATGGAAAACATGAGCTTAGGCTATACAATGGAGGAATATTTTGTTGAGTGTGCAAAAGAGCATGCTTATGATCAAGCAGACGCGGAAAACACTTTATTTAAACGTGAACTTCCGGACATTAAAACAGCCTTCTACATTGTAAACAGAAAAAGTTTTTATCCGGCTACTATCACGGATGATGATTTAAGAAAATACTTTGTGAGCTGGGACGGTGTAAATAGTTTAATCGCACGTATTGTTGACTCTATGTATAATGGTGATAACAAAGATGATTATAACTATATGAAATCTGCTTTAGTTACACACTATGAAAACGGATTAATGAAGATCGTTAAAACAAGTGCGGTGTCGGATACAGAAACGGCTAAAGAGTTAGCACGTAAAATTACAGAATACGCGTCATATTTGACAGAACCAACAAATGAATATAACGCAATGGCGGTCACTAAACAAAATGACTATGAAGATATTTATGTAATTTTGAACGGAAAATCGAACAGTTATTTAAACATTGATTGGCTGGCTCAAACATTCCAATTAGAGTTCGCTGAGTTTAAAGCGCACGTTTTAGTGCTTCCAACTTTGCCTAACACAAATCAAGGAACAATTGAAGCATTAGTTGTTGATAGTGAAATTTATCGTGTATTCGATCAAAAATATAGTGTAGGTGTTGCCTATAATGCTAAAGGTTTATATTGGAACTACTTCTTACATCACTGGGAAGGTATCGCAACAAGTAGATTTGCAAACGCTATTGCATTCGTGTCTGGTACAGTTGAAGAAAAAGTAACGGCAATTTATGCTAACCCTCAAGTAGTACAGGTTAAAAAAGGTAGAAGTGTAACAGTACCATTTACAGTTCAGACTAGCGGCTTGAATGCTCCTATTAGTTTAACTGCAACATCAGGCGCTGCAACAATGGTTAGTGCAAAGTTAACGGATGATTTAAGACACGTTACAATTAAAGGGTTAGAAGAGATTACTGCTGAAGGATTAACCACAGTAACAATTACAGACACAAATTCTAGTGTAGCATGTGATATTAAGGTTGTTTATAACGTATAGTTGTGTTATAATATCGGTGTCATGAGTAGGACATGACACCCCTCCTTTCTATTATTTAGGTAAATTGCAACTTAGGAAAAAGAGTTATTAATTTAACTCTTTTTTCTTTTTTATTTAAAATTAGTTGAACATTCAACTATTTTTTATTATGATAGAAAAAGAAAGAGGTGATTAAAATGAAAATTATTTTAGTAGCATTGGTTTTTAATGGATTGGATTTAGTAACAGGAATTGTTGGCGCAGTTAGAGGTGGTGAACAAATAAAATCTAGTAAACTGAGAGATGGACTATTTAAAAAAGTTGGATTTGTGTTCTGTTACGCATTAGGTGTATTAATTAATTATGCTGAAAATTTTTTGACTTTACCTTTTGGGTTAGACCTAGTGCCGGTGATTTGTACTTATGCGATCATTACAGAAGTAGTTAGTATTATTGAGAACATTTATAAAATTAACAGTGATATTTTACCGGACAAGCTAAAAGAATTAATTGGATATAATGGAGGTAAGTAATATGGGTGTAATTGATGAAAGTAAATTAAACAATATTTTACCAAAATATGACGAGTTAAAGTTAAGCGGTAAAAATCTTGCTCAACAATATGTCAGTGCATTTAATACGGGTATGAATATTTACCAATGTATCAACCAGTTGCAAGGTTATATTGAATGGGTGATAAAAGCTGTGAATGATGTTGTGGTGCAGTGGAATGAGACTGTAGATTCACAAATAAAATATGCTATAAACGAATCTGTAAAGGAATCTGTAAAGGAATCTGTAAAGGAATCTGTAAACGCAAGTAAACAAGCTACTACAGAACAATTTAATATTGAATGGGAAAAGGTACAACATACATTAGAAACACTTGAAAATAATGTTTCACTTATTAAATCCGGAACAACTGACTATTATGTTTTGACAGAAAGCAAAGATAAAAATATTAAAAAATTAGATTATTATATTAAATATGATGTTGATTATTTACCATCTGCGCCTTATTATAGTAATAACATATTTGTTAGAGATTTAGACTTAGAAGGTTATACAGTTAAGAAATCATTATTAAGTAATAACACATGTAAATTAAAAAACAAAACTACAGGTGATTTAATAGATTATGTTTATTTTATGCTAGATGATAATGTAACAGTCACCACAACAAAAGACCCAGAACTTACATATACTCAAATAGCAATTAAATATTTACCGTATTTCGCTAAGCTTAAAACCGATACACCTACTACAGGACAGGTGCATGTTGACGCGTGCATTTCGATTATTTTAGAAAAAACTAGCTCATAAGCTAGTTTTATTTTATTATATAGTAGGAGGTGTTAATTATGGATAAAAAAGAATGTGAATTATCAAGTATCTACAAAATAACTAAACCGGAAGATATTCCCTATAACTTACCGGAAGGTTTAAGTGTTTATTTTTATATTGAGTTTTATATGCAAGCTATGCACATATTAAAAGATGTAGATTATGAAAGATATAATATATGTAAAGAGAAACTACACGAGTTAACAATATTAGAGGAGGAATTAAATTTATGAAAGCCGGCCAAAAGTTAGTACATGATGGCCATGAAGTGTGTTTATTTCCTATGGAAACAATGAATATCACGCAATGGTCAAGTACATCATCATATAGTCATTGTTGTGGACATCCTTTTGATAATGCAATTAGTGGACAAGTTAGAGTACCTTTGTATGCTCCATTTAGTTGTCATTTAGTGCACACGTACTCGTCCGGAAATACTCGCGTCTATCAAAGTGATAATGAGGTTTTGACCCCAAGCGGTTTAAAAAATGTGACTGTAAGTTTTACACATGATCCAAACCCACCAACAGAAACACGTTATAAACAAGGTGATCTAATTTATCATACGGGTACGGCTGGTATGGCAACAGGTGACCACTGTCATATCGACCAGTCTTTTACACTAAACGCTGGTCTAGTTAGTTATGGCATTGTATGTAGTTATGGCAATGAATGTTATGCGCTAAGTGGCTCAGAATTACCGAATAATGTTTTTTATGTGAATGATACAAATATCGTTAATGGATATGGTCAACAGTGGAAAACATTTGAGGGAGGTCAACCTCCAACACCCGAACCAAGTTACAAATATATTAAACATTATTTTATGTTAGATGGTTTAGGAATTGATTTTGGTTTTTATAAAACAAAAGAAGAGGTCAAACCCGAACCACCAACACCAACAAGTAAATGGTTTATTCCCGGTGATATTAATAATACAAGACCACTTACAGAAGATGAGTCCAAACAAAATTGGTTAGCATTTTGGCAATTTTTTAAGGCAAAAGGTTGGACTGCAAATGCGGTTGCTGGTATATTGGGAAACTCTTATTTTGAAAGTACCGTTAACCCGAATAGATGGGAGGGTGATGTACCTTTTGCACAACCGGTAGCAAGTCGTGGATATGGACTAGTTCAGTGGACACCTTGGACAAAAATAATTGACTGGCTAAAAGAAAAAGGATATTACCCGGATGTTTCTAAGTTTGGAGTTGGTGAGTGTGAGCGAATTCAATGGGAAATGGAAAATAACCAGCAGTGGATAGCCACACCAGCTTACCCCGAAAGTTTCGCGAGCTTTTCAAAATCTACCGCCGACCCTTATACACTAGCTATAGAATTTCTAGTGAACTACGAAAGACCAGCCGACCCGAACCAACCACAACGAGGGACTAAAGCGCGTGAAATTTATGACTATATCAAAAACAAATAAAATAGTTGAACATTCAACTATTTTTTAATAAGATAAAATAAAAGGAGATGATTAGCATGAGTATAGGAGTCGTAAATAGTCAATTTACACCACAAAGTAAAATTTATTTATTGAAGGGTTTAGAAATTGACGCAATGAATAACACTTTTTGGGGTGCATTCGACACACCCGAAAAACAATTTAATTTTTTCATAAATAACTATGACCATATTGTTTTTGAAAATTACACGTATCAAAGAAAAGATGGTACGGTAGTTGTGCCTGGTGTTTATGATGATCTACGTTTATACAATTATTTAATTTATCAAAATGGGTCTACAGGTAATAAAGCGAAATGGATTTATTGTTTTATTACAAGTTTAGGTTACTTAAATGACAATGCCACTAGTATTAGCTTTGAAACAGATGTGATACAAACATGGCGGTTTGAGATTGAAAGTAACTTTATGGAGTCATACATTGCTTATGAGCATAGACCACAATATTATGATACCGGTGATGGTGTAAACCGACCTTGTATTAATACACAACCGGAGAATTTAGAGATTGGAACAGATTTAATTAGCGATAAGCAATATTTAATGACCGCAAACAATCTCACGAGTTTCGCCGTAATTGGTATGACATGTGACATGTCGGGAACAGATAGTTTTACAAATCCCCAATTAGGAACACCTTCTCAAATTAATTATTATATATTACCTTTTAATCGTAATAATGGGGCAGATATAACCACATTAAAAATTGGAAGTGTAAGCGGCCAAACTGTAACAATTAGCGGACTCTCAAAAATATTAGACGCCATTAGAAAAAATGAAAAATTAGTTGGTAAATGCGTATCTATAGTGGTAACCAATTCTATACCCGGTTTAGTTGTTGAAGATGGCCAAATTGTTATTAAACGAGACTGCTTTACTAGTGAACAACAAGGTAATTATCTAATATTAACGTATAAAGCTAAAGTAATGAATGATATGTTTTCAAATGATTTAAGCGCGTATCAAAAAACACGAGTATATAATATACCAGCGTTTATTGGATTTACTCAATTCACAAAATTATACACATATCCATATAGTTATATGCTTATTAGTGATAATAACGGAACAACAAAAGCTTTTAAAAATGAATTATGGGAAGACATGAAAAACGCACAGTTTATATATGTCGGCTCACCAAACAACTCAAAAATAAATATTATACCATTAAATTATAAAGTAACAAAATCAGATGAAAATTATTCAGATTTAATTAACCTAGATAACTCTTTTGAATCGCAATATGAAACAAGCTTACCTATTATTAGTGATACGACCGCATTAATGTTACAATCCTCACGTAACTCTATGAATGTTGGATTATCCAATATTAGAAGATCAAATGAAACAAATTCAGCTATAGCAAGTGCAACCGGTAATGCGTTAAGCGCTCAGACAAGCTTACAAAATAACTTAAATTTAAGTGTTACCGCACGTAACACAAATTTAGCTAGTAACTTAAATGACTTACAAAACAAATCAAATATGATAAATGCCAGCATAGGCGCTATAGGTGGTTTAAGTGGTGGTATCGCCAGCGCGTTAACAGGTAATATTGGAGGTGCTGTTAGTAGTTTGGTTGGAGCTGGTTTAGGCATTGGACAAGCAGCCATGCAAAATCAAATCAACACAAAACAAACCAACATGCAAAACGCAAATGCACTTGCAAACGCAAATGCACAGGCGAGTGCTAACAGTCAATCAACCGCAATAGGAAACCAGTTAAGACAATTAACAACACAGTACCAAAATCAAACAAACATTCAAAATGCTATGGATAGTTATAATGCACGTATTCACGACGCACAGGCGACTGCTGACAGTATTGTAACTGGTTCTAATGATCTAATGCGACAAATAGCACTAGATTTAAACACATTTGTATTATACGTTTATAGACCAACAGACGAATATAAACAGAAACTAGAAAAAATATGGAACATGCGCGGGTATGCTACAAATACAATTGACTACCCTAATTTACAATCTAAAATATCATGGAACTACATTCAAACCGTAAAATGTAATATTAAAGGTACAAATATCGACCCGAACGACTTAGAGAAAATAAAACGTGTATTTGATAATGGTATTACCCTATGGCATAATAAGAATGTTGGTGATTATAGCCAAAATAACGGCGAAAGATATCCATACACACAATGCGATAAATATGGAAATTATAAGGAAAAGAAAGTACATTAATATAAAAGGTTGACGGTTCAACCTTTTTTATTTAACATATAATTAAAAGGAGATGATTAAAATGAATTTATTGAATGATACAAGCTCATTCACAGATTATTGTAGAAATGCGGTTGATGTTGCTACTATGAACAATGGAGAGGCGGATTTTATTTATTACACATACTTACAAATGTTGAGTTTAAACATGTTTAAATATAAAGGTTTACCTGAATCCATTAACACATTCTATTTAGAATATGTTTTACAAACGCGTGGTTACATTGGCTTTTATGATGATGAAAGGTTAGGTTTAATCTGTAGTGAAATCACATTAGGTGGTCGATTAAACCATTATACTTTACCAACCGAATATCATACGGTTTCCACAAGTCCACTTGTTAAAAAGACGTTAACAAGTGAAGAGTGCGTTGTTATGAAAAACAGTCCTTTATACGTTGGATTGTTTCCATACTTAAATTTTTATGCCAAAAAATTAGCCTTAACAAGTAGAACTATGGATCAGAATTTAACTATGCAGTGGACACCGTACATTATTACCGGTGATAGACGAATGTTGCAGCAATTTAAAGTTTTCATGAAGAAGATTTTACAAGGTGTGCAAACGATCTTTACTTCAAAAGGATTTAGAACAGAGGATATTAATATTTTACAAACGAACGCACCTTTTATTGCTGATGAATTACACGGAATGAAACAATCGATTTTAAGGGAATGCATGACATTCTTAGGTATTGAAAACGCCAACATGGACAAGAAAGAAAGATTGGTTTCAGATGAGGTAAACGCCAACAATCAACAGGTTATTGCGTCTCGTAATATTTGGCTTAGTGAGCGTAAAAAAGCCATTGAAGAATTAAACAAAAAATTCGGATTAAATGCGAGTGTTGAATTTGCACCTTATGAAGATTATGAAGAAATCATAAAATTACTTGAATTAGATTCAAACACAAGTATTAAAGATTTTAATATTAATAAAAATTTGGATGTTAAAGAAGGTGATGACAATGATAAATAAATTAAAAGTTCCTAACTATTTATTGACTTTGCAAAGTCCGGTGCTTGCTGAAAACACCGAAACAATATGTGGTGTATGTCACAATTTAGCATTACCAGAATTAATTGACTCTCAATATGAATTAAGCGATATGGAAGTGTTAGAGATCGCACGAAAAAAGATTTTCGATTTTAGCTATCCTTTCTATGATGATGTTGAAAAAAGAAAAGCTTTTGAAACCGGTATTTTAAAGCATTTTTGGTTTGACGAAATCGGACAGGAAACCTATGCGTATTGGAAATTCGAACTCCAACATTGGTTTGAAATCAATATGGATAGATATTATACCTTATTTAAAACTATCCCATTCCAAGACCAGGACGATCCAACCGCAAATACAAACTACACAGAAACTTATACGCGTGATAGTCGAGGAAACACGCAAGCGAGCGGAGAAGATACGAGTATCGCTTTACAATCTGTAACTCCGGAAGGACGTATTGATATTGAAACAAACGACTATGTTAATAACATCGCTAAGACAATTACCAAACCAAAAAGCGCAAATGATACGACAGGTCACGAAGAATACTGCTTTAAGCGTAAAGGTAATATCGGTATCCAAACACTAGCGGAAGTATTACAAGGCTCAAGGCGTGCGGTTATTACAATCGAAAACGAGTTATACGCGGAATTACAAGAATATGGATTATTTTTTAATATATTCTAGGAGGTAAAAATATGAATATTGATGTAAATAAATATTATGATTATAGGCAAAAAGTATTAGGTACATATGTAGATCGTGACCACTATTACGGTTCTCAATGTTGGGATTTGTATTTTGACTGGTGTGAAAAGAACGGATTTAAGGGTGCTAATTGTACAACTAGCGGATATGTTAAAGATATTTGGTTAGACAGAAAAACAAATGGAATGACATACAATTGTGTTGAAATCACAGATCTACAACCAGGTGCAATCGTTGTTTTCAAGGAAGTACCAAACATTACACCTTTAAGTCATATCGCTATTTTCGACAGTGATGTGAACGGTGTATACGGTCGCTTTTTAGGGGCTAACCAAGGCGATAAGAATGGTTTAGTGAATATCGTATCACTACCATATTCAGCCACATTCGATACGGCTTTTATGCCTAAAGCTATGATTTTAAATGATGAAAAAACTGAGAAAGTTTTAAATGAAATTCCAAGTGATTTTATTAAGGAATATGGGACTTTCTATCCAAATTGCACAATTAAAATCAGAGAAGCACCAAGTCAAAAAGGTAATGACACAGGTTTATATTATACAAACGGTATGAGTGTAAGATATGACGGTTATGTTAAACGTGATGGCTATGTGTGGATTAGTTGGATCGGTGCTAGTGGTAAACGTCTATGGATGGCTGGCGGTGAGTTAAACTCAAAAGGTATTAATTACTTGCCATATGGAGTATTCAAATGACAAAATCAATTGATTGGTACAGTCCTACCAACATAAAGTCATACAACAAATTTTTAAATTTCATCATTGGTGGTCGTGGTATCGGTAAAACCTATGGATTCAAAAAAGACTGTATCAGTCGATACAAGAAAAAAGGAAAACAATTCCTTTATTTAAGACGGTACAAAACAGACCTAAAGAAAATTAAAACATTTCTAAATGATCAGTTTGAAAACTTCAAAGATGATGAATTTAAAATTACAGGTGGTAGCAACTTTACCACCTTTTATATAAATGGTTGTGAAATGGGATACGCCACATCTTTAACATCATTCGCAAGTTTAAAATCAACTAGTTATGTAGATATTGATACAATTATTGTGGATGAGTTTATACCGGAAAAGGCAGGATTTAACGCGTACATTCCAAATGAAGTTGAAATATTATTAAATATCATTGACTCTATATTTAGACAACGAGAAGGACATGTATATTTATTAGCAAATAACGCTAGTATCGTTAACCCATACTTTAGTTATTTTGGTATCACACCCGACCCAAACAAAGAATTTAATACATTTAAAGGTAATGAATCCGTCGAACAAATCGTTGTTCAAATATGTCAAAATGAATATAAAAAAGGAAACAAAGAAAAATCGAAATTCCATAAATTAATATCCGGAACGACATACGGAGAGTATAACGCTGGTAAGTTTGCGTATGACACAAATGACTTTATTAAAAAGAAAACGAATGTATGTGATTATTTATGTACACTATACTATGATGATATTTATTATGGTGTATGGATGGATATGAACACGGGTTATGTTTATATCAACCAACAGATTAATAAAGAATACGGATATTGTTATTCTATTGGAAGTAATAACCGTGAGAATATGATGATAGCTAAGTTATGGCGTAAAGATCAAAGATTAAACATGTTAATACGATCATATCGTGATGGGTGTGTTTATTATAACAATCAGGAGACGAAAAGATTATTAAGTTACATACTCAGTAAATATTAAAAGAGTGATATTAATTATCACTCTTTTAATTTAATAAAATCTTTAAGATCATGTTTATTAACAGTATATAAATAATACTCATGTTTTGAACCATATTTATTATAATACTTAATATATGTATACAATATTATTTTATAGTCTGTAGAACGCGCAATAATTAAACCGTCAAATGCAAAATAAAATTCCAATTCGATTTTAATATCTGTGTTCATTTTATCACCTACAATTTCTCACTATACATAGATATAAATGTATTATTAATGTACTCGTGTTTTCTAACACTAACCAATAATAAATAATATTGTCTATAACTAATCAGTCCTTGATTATAATAGGACTGTATTAAGTTCTCACGCTCAGTATCACTAGTAATACCAAGCGTTCTATTTAATTCAGAACATAAGCGCTTAAGACTGGCATAATTACCCATACGTTATCCCTTCTTTACAATTCTACAAACTTCTCTAAACTTGTAATTAATCATTTCATTCAATTCAATATAAGATAGATAATCGATATCTTTATCGTTATAAATATCCTCAGTCATATCAATACAATAACTAATATAATCAGATAAAGATTTTAACACGTTAGCTAACTCATGCCATCCGTTAACTTCCTCTAAAACATAATCATATTGTTTTTGAATGCGCTCTTTATATTTTTCCTTAG
>ERZ791574.1094-NODE-1094-length-15605-cov-4.985916_pt1 | contig 15605 bp, 16 predicted proteins | sample MGYA00433098_ERZ791574 | MGnify/ENA primary metagenome ERZ791574 (study PRJEB30046, sample SAMN00791933) | human gut metagenome | study: EMG produced TPA metagenomics assembly of the A metagenome-wide association study of gut microbiota in type 2... | reverse complement strand
TTGCCTCACAATTCCATATCGAATCGGCGGCCACCAGCCGGGAGGAGATCGGCAACCCAGTCTATCCTCCGGCACGGCGCAAGCTGGCGGAGCACAGGATCTCCTGCGACTGCCACGCGGCGCGGCAGCTCACGAATCAGGACTACGACAAGTACGATCTGCTGATTGGCATGGACAGCGCCAACCTGCGGAATATGCATCGCATCTGCGGCGGCGACTTTGCTGGCAAGCTGCGCCTCCTGATGGACTATACCGACCACCCCCGCGATGTTGCCGACCCGTGGTACACGGGCGATTTTGAGGCAACCTGGCAGGATGTGCTGTCGGGATGCCAGGGACTACTGAGAGAATTATTGCAGGAGCGAGGTGAACAGAATGGATAACGAGCTTCAAACGAACTATACAACAGAGCAGACCTATCATTCAATCCGCCATTCCATTGTGTCTGCACAGCGCAGTTTGTGCACAGCAGTAAACTCCGCAATGGTGACGGCCTATTGGGAAATCGGTGAGCAGATTTACAAAGCCTGCGGAGAAAATGACCGCGCAGGATATGGCAAAAAGCTGCTGCAGTACCTGTCCGCACATCTGACAGCGGAATTCGGGAAAGGATTTGACGAGTCAAATTTGCGAAAAATGCGCCAGTTCTACTGCGCATATCCAATTCGAGACACACTGTGTCCTGAATTGAGCTGGTCGCACTACCGACTACTGATGCGCGTTCCCAATGAGAAAGAGAGACTTCTATGCGGAAGAATGTGCGAAGTCCGCATGGAGCGTCCGGCAGCTTGAACGGCAGATTCACACGATGTACTATCAGCGCATCTTGGCAAGCCAGGATAAATCGCTTGTCGCTGCTGAGATACAAACGACGGAGCCAAAACCGGAATATGAAAAAATCATCAAAGACCCCTATGTAATGGAGTTCCTGCAAATCCAACCGGATACGCATGTGTATGAGGGAGAATTGGAGCAGGCATTGATTGACCACCTGCAACACTTCCTGCTGGAGCTGGGACGAGGCTTCTCCTTTGTAGCTCGACAGAAGAAGTTTACGCTGGATGGCCAAAGCTTTTTCATCGACCTTGTGTTTTACAATTACATCCTAAAATGTTTCGTGTTGATTGACCTTAAGATGGGACAGCTTACGCATCAGGATCTCGGTCGGATGCAGATGTACGTCAACTACTATACTCGTGAGTTGATGAACGAAGGAGATACACCGCCGATTGGCATTGTCCTCTGCGCCGATAAAAGTGATGCTGTTGTAAAGTACACTTTGCCGGAGGATAATCACCAGATTTTCGCATCCAAGTATTTTACCTATCTGCCGACAGAGGAAGAACTGAAGCGAGAACTGCGGCTGGATGAGTTCCAAAAGCTGGACGAGTAATATCTGCGTTGAATTCGACCGGGGGTTCGAATAGCGTCAGTAGTACCTCAAAAAAATTGCGAGTATTTTTTGCCGGAAATTTGCAAGCCGTTGCGGTACAAGGATTCCAAGGCAAAATATCCGAATTGAAGCCGCCTGACAAAATGAACGACCCCACCCAATTCGAACAAGTCAATGAGACTTGCGAATTTGGTGGGGTTGTTGTATACTCTGAAAGCCTTGACATAACAGCGTTTTTTTGAAGATGCTGTGCCAAGTAAATATGAGACACAAAAACACAAACCGCTTCAATTTGGCATAGAAAACAAAAAAATCAGGCGGTTCGAACATGGATGTCTCATTTGACATTCTCGGTGGACTATTCTTCCATTTGACACGGCGTCAGATTTTTCAATGTGCGATGCGGTCGTTTGGTATTGTAAAACTCAATATAGGAAGCGACACTTGCTTGAAATGCTCTATCGGAAGGATGATCTCTTCGGTAGAGTTCTTCTTTTTTCAGCGATGCGAAAAATGATTCTGCAACTGCGTTATCATGCGGTTTACCCGGTTGTGAAAATGATTGCTCTACATTGTGCTTATGTAAGAGCTGCTGGAATCGATGGGAGGTATACTGCGCGCCTCGGTCACTATGAAAAATAAGACCAGATGGAGGTTGGCGTGTCTCATGCGCCATTTTAAATGTTGCTGTGAGAAGTTGGGTGCTGTTCTTTTTTGAAACCTTATCCTCCTCTGTTAGATTAGGATACCACAGAAAATGAGACGAGGAAACTTGCAAGACTTCGGTGCTAATGCAATGTGCGATATTAGCAGCAATGTAAAAAGGTCACCATAAGCAAGAATACAACTTCGGCAAAAAGTTCCTCCAGTGCGTCGACGATTGATACCTCTAAACGGGTACTATCACCAATCAATGTAGATCGGTTAAAGTCAAAGAAACTTCGCGGATACGATAACCCGAGATTGATATAATTTACTGAAATGGCCACTGGTACACATAGGGTGTCTGGACTGGCTGAGAGGCTGGACGTCTCATCGCCTGTTTGTCAATAGGAATCACATGAACTATGATTTGCTCCGCAGCTTATCCTACGATTGAATGCCACTGCGGCCTGATGCAGCCAATCCACCCAAGAGTCTTGTGCCTGATGCGAGGGTAGCTTTACGAGATCTGCGGAAAGAAAATCTTTACCATGGGTGGGGCCAGCAGTCACGACATCCGGGACGGTATTCTGGGGCCTGACGATTCGGACTATGAACGGAAGCTCCTACAGCTCAACGCTGTGGGGCACTTTGTACTGAGTCAACCGTCAATCCTGATGGAAAGAAGAACTCCCCAGCAAGAATGAATACCGAACCGCAATGGCAACGATGGACAAGGCAGGTTGGGATGTGGACTAGTACATCATAACCCACTGCTACCCAGCAGCATCCAGGATGCATTCGGTGGCGGACTGTACCAGCGGGATACTCTGACGGATTTTTTCGGCGAAGTCCGAGAGCGCTGCTAGTTCAATAGTGGTTCTTCGGACATTACCATGAGAACATTGTGGCGGAGAAGAAATTTGTGATGTTGTATGAGCAAATCATACGAATGGAGGAAGACTGCGTTGAATGACAGCATTCCTCCATTCCTTATTTGCCGTATGTGATAGACAGATTATCGAAATGGCTGTATAATTGATTCGGATAGTGGGTAATCGCGCCATTATCTTTGTCATACGGGCCTGTTGAATATGGGCGCATCTACTTTGAATGGGTTATTAACAATAGGACAATAGGACTTGGTGTTTGAGGAGGGCTGTGATGAAATTTCACGCGGTGTTGCTTTATATCGACGATCAATTTCCTGATATTTCGATATTTAGAAAACTCCAAGAGGTTGGACGGGGACTATATCCTAAAGGTGCTTACTTGTATAGTGTCGAGCAGAAGTTGATTGCTGACCGTTTTTATTGGATGTATTTTCAATACGACAACGCAAAATTGTATTCAGACAAGGTCATTGACACAGAGGACAACTCTGTAAAAGAGAATCCTCGACCTAAAAGTCAAGTAGAACCCAGACTTCAGCTGTTCTCATGTTATGACTTGGAGAGCCATATCCTATATGTATCTGACTACAGTAAAAAAGCTACCATCACAGATTACATTTCAGAAATGTTGCAAAAATCTGCGCAAACAAAGAATGTACTTCGTTCCGTTGATGATTTCTTGAATGTCGTAACGCAATTAAAATCTGTTTGCTTTACACAAAGAAGGACTCTGTTCACTTCCAAGGAAGATAGCATCTTCAAAAAGCAAGCAAATCTGTATGGCTTGGATTTGCCTGAAAAAAGCAAGATTCGTCTCGATTATGGTGCTACACCCATTGGGGCAGCTAAGAACGCACTTAGAGATTGGAAAATGAAGCGTGAGAGCGGTGAATTTGAGGATGTGATTGTGGTTGGTATGGATGACAATGGACTTGAAAGCACTTTCAATTTTTCAACGCTTATATCTTCTGTAGAAATCAATATAATTAAAGACGATGATTATCGCTATGAGCCAAGCATCGTTAAAACATTGTTAGTCAATCAATTGGGGGGAGCGAATGCGTAAAAGCGACAAAACAGCTGCTGTAATACTCGCAACGCTTGCTATAGTGATTTCGTGGTTAACTCACATCGATTATAATATAATTGCAAGTGAAGGACTAACTTTATCTTCCATTGTTTTGGCGGTATATGTAGCAGCTATACTCGGCCTTATCAATACTAATCTAGCAAAGAAGATGGCTGCAACGCAAGCCCATGCTAAAAGTGAATTTACCCAGTTAGGACAACTCGTTATCTACTTTAAATATGCCTCAGCATATGCAATTGCAACTATTGTCATTAGTAGTATTACTCTTTTGATTCCTGCTGATCCTGCTGAAGTATCGAAGAGAATATTTCGAATTATTATTCAGTGTCTTTCATCTATTGGATTTACAGTATATGCACTCAATCTCTTCTTTTTAGCCGTAATCCTTCGGTTTATGCTAAATCGTCAGCTGTGGAATACTTGACTCAACAGACTGAACAGTGGTGCATTTTCTAGAACGCATCTTTTCTGTCGACACACGACAAAAACCGTCTCAAACGACATGTTTGAGACGGTTTTTATATGCGAAAAATCAGGAGAATTGAAACCTGATTTGACCACTATTGCGCATTTTGCGATCCAACTAAGCTATTACGCTATGTCATATCTCCAGCATTTCCTGCAAGCCTGCGCTGGCGGCCTGTTTGTTCTTGTCGAAAGCGTGGGTGTAAATGTCCAGCGTGGTGGAGGGCTGACTGTGGCCGAGAATGCCCGCCACCGTGGCCACATCCGTGCCGCCAAAGCGGAGGCGGAGCAGGACGCGGGGCATGACACAACGCCGCAGAGAACATGGTGGAAGGATAAGAATCTGACGGAGCACTTTCTGTGTGAAATCATTTCTCTGATCCATGTTTATGAGATTTTTAGTGACATATCGAAAAACAAACCGGGATAAGCAAGGGCTGGACATAAAGCGTCTCCTAAACAAACAAAGGCGTGTGCCGACTGGCACACGCCTTTGTTTAATTATTTCGCATTTCTATGGGACATTTCTGTTTTAAGTACGGGGCGTTCCAAAGAATTCCTTCGTCGCCTTCCGAACCTTCGGCCACAAGAAGATCATGGCGATCAGGTTTGGAATGGTCAGGAGGCCAAGGGCAATGTCCTGAATCGTCCAGACCATATCACTTTTCAGGGTAGCACCGAAGATGCAGAAGCACGGGAAGATATACTTGAACTTTTCAGCGACCGTGCGCCCAAACATATAGTTCAATCCCACAAAGCCGAAATACCACTGACTCATCAGGGAGGTCGTAGAGAACAGCAGGAGACTGGCCGCAAGCACATACCGCATCGGAGGCCATACACTTTCAAAAGCATACAGCGGCAGTACGTTTCCGGAAATCCCGGGAGCGATCACTCCGGTGACGCCCAGCACCAAACCGGTGATCGTGCAAATGACAAATGTATCCAGGAATACCTCTGTTACACCGGCAATTCCCTGCTCGGCAGGGTGCTCCACATCCGCGGCGGAGTGCAGCACAGGTGCGGAACCTTCGCCAGCCTCGTTGGAGTAGAGGCCGCGGGCGATTCCCTTCTGCATAGCGATGATCATGCTTCCCAGCACACCTCCGCTAACCGCTCTCAGGCCAAACGCTCCCGCAAAAATATCCGCAAAGACACCGGGAAGCTGCTTGATGTTGATCAGAATGATCAGCAATCCGCTGGCAATGTAGAGCGTTGCCATAAAGGGGACCACCTTGCGCGCCACATGCGCGAATCGCTTCAGGCCGCCGGCAGAAACAACAAAAATCAGCACCGTCAGGATGATACCCGTGTAAATGGGGGGAATCTGGAAGGTATCCTCCACCACACCGCCAATGGTGTTGGACTGAATAAAGTTACCGCCGATGATCTGAACCACCATAAAAATGGAACACAAGAAGGCAAGCCACGGGGCGTGGAGACCATCCCGGATATAGTACATGGGGCCGCCCATCCAGATTCCGCGGTCATCCTTCTGCCGATACAGCATACCCAAAATGATCTCGCCATATTTGGTAGCCATACCGACGAATGCCGCGACCCACATCCAGAAGATCGCGCCCAGCCCGCCCGCCAGAACAGCAGTCGCGACTCCAACGATATTTCCGCTTCCAACACACGAGGCGATCGCCATATTCAAGGCCTGGAAGGATGACACGCTTCCTTCCGAATTCGTGTCCTTATCACCGTAGCGAATTGGATGGATCAAGGTCTTTTTGATGATATACTTAAAATGTCTGACCTGGACGCCACCAGAAATAACCGTATAAAGAATGCCAACCGCAAGCAAAACAAACAGCAGCCAATTCCCCCACAACCAATTGTCGATCGTGGTCAGTATTTCCTGAATTCGCTCCATATTGATGATCCTTTCAGTCGATTATTTCCAATCCAGATAGATCGGATTTGTCCAGGCTGTCCGGCCGTACTTGTCCGTAACTTCGACACGAATATAAGCCTCGTGACCCTTGACCTCATATTCGCCATAAGTCAGGGAATCCTCACAAGCTTTTCCGAGGACCATTACGCCGTCATTGATGATATTTCCCGCAACGAAGTTGATATGATTGACGGGAGAGCAGGAGATCCACGCCTTGCCGTCCTTAATGCCCCAATCCTTGATCACCGGGCCGGCAGACGAATAGTAGTTGCCGTCCAGGAAGTTCTGGATGATCGCGTCATGCGTCAGCTCGGGAGCCTGCACGCAGATCCAGCCGCCGCAGGAGTCCTCGAACAAGCCTTCGTTATGGTTATCGTCGCTGGCGAAACCGTTGATCTTCTTTCCCATCCGGAGCATACGGTCCCAATACGTGACATCGTAGCCGGTGTTAGACTCCAGGACCGTGTTGTAGTTGAAAATCTCCAGTGCCTGTACGCCTTCCGTATAAATAAACTCTTCTTCGGTCACGCGGCTCCAGATCGGATGATTGTATGTTACCACACAGCCGCGGTCACGCAGCATATCCGCGATCTCCTGAGAGATCTCCCGGCCGCGCCAGGTTCCGTAATGCTTCTGCGGGGGAACGTGCTCCATGTGGGTGAACAGCGGAGCCTTGGCGTTTTTCTGCATCTCGCTGGTACCGAGAATACCATGCAGATGATGGATCTCCAGCCGCTTGCTGCTGCCTTCTTCCTGATACAGGATCGCGCTGGCTTCGATGGCTGGGATCATAATGAAATTATCTGTATTATACTGCTTGCGATAGTCGGTGTAAATATCATGCTCGGAGAGCGCCAGAAAATTGTATCCATGCTCCTTGTAAACCTCTACGGACTGCTCCGGCGTCATCTTACCGTCAGAAACCGTCGTATGGCTGTGGAGGTTTCCCTTGTACCAGTTTCCGTTGTTCTTGAAACCCTGATAATCTTTCATAGTTTTTTCCCTCCTAATTACGCGTTTTTCTGGTGCTTCTTGATTCTGCGGATCAGGAACGTAGAAACACCGACACCGACAACTGCCCAGCCGATCATCACAGAGAACACGATTCTGAAGCCCGTCATGCCGGGGAAGCGATCCAGGAAATTGCCGTACATCACATAGGCAAAGGTGTTCGGCAGATAAATGATCAGGGACGCCATGCTCATAGCCGCACCGGTGATCTCACGGGGGACCTTGACCTCATCCATAGGAGCAAAGAACACCGCGCGCATGGTAAATACGATAGCGCCAAAGGTCAGGGTGCAGACAGCGCCCAGCATCCACATACCCTTCTGGCCAAGAGCCTCGTGGGGGATCATCAGGAAAACAGCCATTGCCACAATGCACACAACGAAGCCGACCCGGATGTGCTTGGCTGCGGACTTATGAACCTTATCGGACATAAAGCCGCCAACGGGGCCACCGATCATCTTCAGACCATACTGGTTGACAATTCCGTACATGCCAACTGCGGTGGCAGGCAGCATATAGATCTTGTTGAGGAAGGGGATGAAGTACGTCAGGCCGCAATAAATGCAATACACAACAAAGCCGTTGAGAGAAACCGCCCAGATATCAACACTCTTCAGTGCCTGCATCATACCGGAGAAAGCGGCCTCTGCCTTGTTGACTTCCTTGCCGTCCTCGCCGACGCACTTTTCATCGTGCGGAACAAAGATCAGGCACAGCACACCGGCCACCATAGTGACCACGGACAGGAAAATGAATCCGCCGCGCAGAGCTGCGGCGCCCTCGCCCATAGCCCGGAATACGGCCAGAGCTGAAGAAGCCACGATCACGTCAACAACACCGCGTCCCATTTCCAGGAAGCCGAACATTCTGCCCTGCGTCTTTTCATCACCCAAAAGGCGAATGGCCTTCAGCAGAACGGGCCAGTAGGTCACCTCGCCCAGAATGGCAAGGACGCCAAAGGCCAGCAGGAAGCCATAATAGCCGGGGAACGTTGCGATGTAAAATCCGACAACGCCGATTCCGATCAGCGAACCGCCGATCATATACTTCTTACTAATAATATCACAGATGTAAATACCTGCAATCAGGCCGATGGTCTGAACGATGCCATATACGCTCAGGGCCGCGCCGATCTGAGTGTTCGACAGTCCCATGAATTCCTGCATGGGAACATAGAACATATCCTTCATGCTGGAGAGCTTAAACGCAATACCACCAGAAAAAGTGAGGATGCAAAATACTAACCAACGATTAGGCGCTGCTTTTGCGATTTGCTTTTTTGTTTCATTACTCATTATTCATTCTCCTTTCACCCTGCCATGCTTTCCTCTCGAGGACATTTTAGCTCAGCGGTGTTCACACGTTTAGTATAATTGCTTTTTGTTGCGTTTGCAAGCAAAACCAACTGTCCACAACAAAAACCATGATAATATCCAATTTTTCACCAGATAAATTGTTGATAATCATGGTATTTTCTGCGTTTGTTTTTCTAATCGCAGAAAACGCCATATTTTTTCTTGTGTTTTTTTGCATTTCCTCTTTTCAAATCTTTTTTTTGTGTTATAATCGTTTTTAAATATCCATGCAGATTTTCGACACCAGAGGAGGCGCATTGATGCTACAACAACAGCGGCACGATATCATACTGTCTATCCTTGCAGAAAACGGAACCGTCCATACCGCGGATCTCGTCAAACGCATGGACGTATCTTCCGAAACGATCCGGAAGGATCTGGACTATTTGGAAAAGGCCGGACAGCTAACGCGGGTACACGGCGGTGCTATGCCCGCAAGCGACAGAGACTCTGCGATCACCCCCGGCTACATCACATTGAGCACCCGCAAGACGCAAAACGTTGAACAGAAGAAAGCGATCGTCCAATATGCGTTATCAATGATCGAGGAAAACCAGGTGATCGCGCTGGATTATGGCAGCACCAGTCAGTTGATGGCGGTAGCCCTGAAAGGACGTTTTCAAAAGCTGAGCATTATCACAAATTCCATTCAAAACGCTTTGCTCCTTTCCGATGTTCCGGGCTTTACCATCATCTTGGTCGGCGGCGTTCTGAACAAGGACGAATATACCATTGTAAATCCCATGTTTTCTCTTGAGGATAGTCTCCACATCGACACTTACTTCATGTCGGCCAGCGGAATTGACCCCGTTATCGGCTGTACGGACCTTGGCTTCAGCGAGGCAAGCGTACAAAATCAGATGCGCCATGCCGCAAGACGCACAGTGGTCTATGCGGACTCAAGTAAATTCGGCCGTGCGAGTCTGGTGAGGGTATGCCCCATAGAAGAAGTCGACTGCATTATCACAGACCGGGGACTCTCCGAAGATCAGAAGAACGCATTTATGGAGCGTGGCGCAAATTTGGTCATCGTATGACCTGATTTATGCACATAGGGATCTTCCGCATACGCTTCAAACGGCATCACCGGTGCGGTGAGAAAAAGGAATATTAAAATAAGAGGCAGTTTGCCTGTATCTGAGAATTCTCGGATACAGGCAAGCTGCCTGAACCTTAAAATTGATACCACTCCCGCGGCTTTTTGAGAGGCTGCGGAAACAATTCAACCTGAGAGGAACTACACACCATGCAAATCATCTTATCTGTTTCTATTGCCGTCCTCGCCGGTCTCTTAATGACCCGTGTTGTGAAATCCTTGAAGTTGCCCGATGTTACAGCCTATTTGACAGCCGGTATCTTCGTTGGACCGTATTTCTTAGGCTCCCTGGGCATAGACGGGCTTGGCTTCATCAGCATGGAAGCGGTGGATCTCATGACCTTGGTTTCCCAAGTTGCTCTTGGCTTTATCGCGTTTGCGATCGGTAATGAGTTTCGGCTGGAAGAGATCACGCACATCGGACGTCAAGCGGTCGTTGTCGGCGTTTTCCAGGGACTTGCTGCTATGCTGTGCGTCGATACGGCGCTGCTTCTTTTGCACATTCTCATCCCGGACAAGCTTTCCGTGGCGCAGGCCATCACGCTTGGCGCCATTTCCACCGCAACCGCGCCGGCTGCCACATTGATGGTCGTGCGTCAATATAAGGCCAGCGGCCCGCTGACTGATCTGCTGCTGCCTGTTGTCGCGTTGGACGATGCGGTCGGCCTTGTGGCCTTCGCCATTTCCTTTGGGATCGCGCGCACGTTATCCGGTGGAGTGGTCGACTTCGTATCCATTCTGGTAGACCCGCTCATCGAAATCGCGGCCTCCCTGCTGCTGGGAGCGGTCAGCGGCTGGCTGCTGACTCAGTTAGAAAAGCTTTTCCATTCCAACACAAACCGGCTGAATCTGACCATTGCGTTTGTATTCCTCATGGTTGCCCTTTCCATGATCAAGTTCTTCATTGGGCCGGTTCACGTGGGCTTCTCCTCCCTGCTGGTCTGCATGATGCTGGGGACAGTTTTCTGCAACCTCTGCCCCTTATCCGCGGACTTGATGGAAAAGGCGGATCGCTGGACCTCGCCGTTATTCGCGCTCTTTTTTGTGGTCAGCGGCGCAGAGCTTGAATTGCACGTTTTTACCGAGGCGGCCATTGTTGGTATTGGCGTTGTCTATATCCTCTTTCGCTCTCTTGGCAAATATTACGGCTCCCTCATCAGCACATGCCTGACCCATTGCGCTCCTCCCGTATGCAAATACCTGGGGATCACCTTGCTCCCGCAAGCTGGTGTCGCGCTTGGTATGTGCATCACCGCGCGGCAGCTCGGTCCCGAGGGTGACTTGATTCGCAATATCACCCTGTTTGCTGTCCTGATCTATGAATTGGTCGGCCCTGTCCTTACCAAGCAGGCGCTCACGAAAGCGGGCGATATTAAGCCTATGCCTGATGAGGTAAAGTATCGGCGCGAACGTAAGCTTGCGGAGTCCGGCTCCGGTTCCAATCAGTGAGGTGCATCATGAAGGAAGAACAAAAGAAGATCGAATTGCTGCAGAAGATCGCGCACTGTCTGAACGAGGCCCATGTACAGTGGGCCTTGGGCGCATCGATGCTGCTGTACTTCAAGGGCATCACCTCAGAGTTCCACGATATTGATTTAATGGTCGCTGACCATGACGCGGAATGTGTCCGCACGATTTTATCGGAAATGGGTGAGCTTTGTCCACCTGACCCCATGCCGAATCCCATGTACCGGACAAAGGCCTTTATGGAGTTCCTCATAGATTCTATCGAGGTCGATGTCATGGCTGGTTTTGCGATCGTGCACGAGGGAACGGTTTATGATTGTTCTCTGCGTGAAGATCAGATCGTGGAGAAAATGCTGCTTGGAACAGAAGTCATCCCGCTGCAATCGCCGCGGTTATGGTGCAAATACTATCGGTTGATGGGACGGCCTCAAAAGGCAGACATGATCGAGAAAGCATTGTCATGTAGCATCCTATCTCAGCAGCCTTCGCCAAAGGCATAGTGATATAAAACAGCATTGTGAAGCATACCCCCAATACTGCGTATCCAGTATTGGGGGTATGCACGTAACGCTATGTAGAGAATCACACATATCGGGCAGCACCGGACTCGAAAACCGAAGCAAAAAGCACCTTAATCTCAAAACGGCTTCAAAAAATCATTTGAAATTTCGATTTGCCTCTGCTATAATAGGCGTACAGCGTGTGGCGTTTCTGCGTAAATCCAGTTGCAGAGCAGCCACGCGCCTTTTTTGCGGAATCGGGTGAGAAATGGCAAGATGAGAGAAAACTACATAGGCAAATCGTGTAGCAGAAATGCGTAAGTCCGGATGTTCTGGGACTTACGCATTTCTTATTTTTTTGAAAGAAAGGTGATTTTTTTGGAAACCGGAAATCAGTTCTTGGGGACGGAGCGTGTGAGCAAGCTTATGCGGCAGTACGCCATCCCCTGTATTATCTCGTTGCTGGTGGGCGCACTTTACAACATCGTTGACCAGATTTTTATCGCCAACGCCAGCTACCTCGGCTCTTACGGCAACGCCGCCAATACGGTGGTGTTCCCGCTGACGGTGGTGGCGCTGGCCATCGCCGTCATGGTGGGCGACGGCTGCTGCGCCTTCGTCAGCATGGCGCTGGGCAGAAACGAGGTGGATAAGGCCAAGCGCAGCGTCGGCAACGCGGTGGTGTTAAGCGTCGCCAGCAGTCTTGTTCTGACGGCGGTATATCTCATTTTCGCAAACACCATCATCGCCATGTTCGGCGGCACGGTGAATGAGGAGACCTTCCACCACTCGCAGGAATACTTTTTCTATATCACCCTGGGCATCCCGTTCTATATGTTCGGGCAGGCCATGAACCCTATCATCCGCGCCGACGGCAATCCCAAGTTCGCCATGATCTCCACATTGGCGGGCGCTGTGATCAACATCATCCTCGACCCCATTTTCATCTTTGTATTCAAATGGGGCATGATGGGCGCGGCAGTGGCTACGGTCATCGGGCAGATGTTCACAGCAGCCCTTGCACTGTGGTATCTGCTGCATATGAAGATCATCAAGCCCGCCTCCGGCGACTATGCCCTGCGCTGGAGCATCTGCGGGAGGATGCTGACACTGGGCATCACCAGCTTCCTCTCCCAGATCAGCCTCGTGGCGGCCATGGCGGCCATCAACAATATGCTCCGCAAATACGGCGCGCTGGACGCTGTGTTCGGGCAGGAGCAGTACGCGCAGATCCCCATGGCGGTGGTGGGCATCGTGATGAAGTTCTTCCAGATCGTCATTTCCATCGTGGTTGGCATGGCAGCAGGCTGCATCCCCATCGTGGGCTACAACATGGGCGCGGAGAAAAAGCTCCGTGTGCGGGAGCTGTTCACCAAGCTGCTGGTGGCCGAGGCGCTGGTGGGCGCGGTGGCGCTTGTGCTGGCAGAGGGCTTTCCTCGTCAGCTCATCACCATTTTCGGTGCGGCCAACGAGAGCAGCTACTACACCGATTTCGCCATTAAAGCCTTCCGCACCTATCTTTGCATGATGATCCTCGCCTGCGTCAACAAGGCGTGCTTCATCTTCTTGCAGGCGGTGGGTAAGGCGCTGGCCTCCACGCTGCTGTCCATGTTCCGCGAGGTGGTGTTCGGCGTGGGCTTTGCCCTGCTGCTGCCGGTGTTCTTCGGCTTGGACGGCGTGCTGTATTCCATGCCGGTGTCGGATATTCTGACTTTTATCATCTCGGCGATCATCATCGTGAAAACCTATCGGGAATTGAATACGGAAGGAGTGCAAACCGCATGAAAAACAGAGTCATTACCATCAGCCGCGAATTTGGCAGCGGCGGACGCACCATCGGCAAAAAGGTGGCGGAAAAGCTGGGCATCCCCTGCTATGACGCGGAGATTATTGAGAAGATGGCAAAGGAGACCGGCTTCGCACCGGACTACGTGAAGGAGGCTGGAGAGTACGCTCCCGGCAGCTTCCTGTCCTCGGCCTTTTCCAACCGGATGTTCGGCCCCACCAACGAGGACATTCTCTGGGAGCATCAGTACAAGGTCATCACGGACCTTGCCGCAAAAGGGTCCTGCGTCATTGTGGGCCGCTGCGCAGACTACATTTTGCAGGACACGGTGGACTGCCTGAAGGTCTTTATCCATGCGGATCTGGCGTTCCGTGCCAAGCGCATCGTGGAGGTCTACGGTGAGCGGGAGCAGTCCCCGGAGGAGCGTCTGCGGGATAAGGATAAGCGCCGCGCGGCGTATCACCGCTTCTACACCAACATGAAGTGGGGTCATGCCCAGAACTACCATCTGACGCTGGACAGCGGCGTTATCGGCATCGACAAGTGCGTGGACATCATCGCGCAGCTGTATTGAAAACTTTCCAGAAAAAACGTTTGAAATTCGTTTTGAAACTCGTTAAAATATAAGTATACTCAAGGTATCACGGGAGTGCATCCGGTGCAGTGGGCGTTGGCGGCAGACTGGCGCACACAGGCTGTTTGTTCACTGATCATCTCTCTGAAAAAGGGCATCCGTTCTGACCGGACGGAGGCTGAGGGAGGTGAAATCAATGAAGCGCGTAAAGGCAGCGTGCATCTTGCAAACGTTGGTCTTTTCACAGAAGGACGATTGCGGTCTGACCCATGAACAGCAGCTCAAGGCAAACCATGGCGAAGTGAATCGCTATAAGGCAACCATGGACAGAAGCCGTATCCGGTATCAGATCACCGAGGAAACCGAGCAGGCCGATGGTTCTGTGCTGGTCCGCGTCCGCAAACAGTACAATGACAAAGCTGATGTAAGTGAATACTTCAACTAACAACAAGCCCGCCTGATTTGATCAGGCGGGCTTGTGATAGAAAGCGTGGGTATGATGAGTGATATTTATGAGCTTGAACAGATCCGGTGGCGCATTTCAGAGCGTTATCGGAGCGATCCCTACATTCGCATCAATGTTTCCCTCCGGCAGCCGAAGCTGTGTCTGAGCAATGTTCCGGTGAAGATCACGGGCGTCTACCGGCACATCTTTCAGGTGGAGGAAGCCTCACCCGGACAGACGAAGCGCCATGCGCTGCAATACACGGATGTGCTGACGCATAGCATTGAGCTTTTGGATCTTTGAGCGGCAGAGGTGTGTTTTGATCGTATCCTGATAAAGTTCCAATCCGGATGTTAGGATCAGCGGCACCTTTGGTAAACCGTGTGGGTTGCTTGCTTCGCAGGACACATATATTCGATTGGAACATTGTCGCTCAGATAAACTTGGGATCAAAGAAAAATAAGTCGAGGGAATTTCCCTCGACTTATTTTTATCGTGCCCTGTACCGTCCGGTTTGCCCCATAGGTCACATTGTGTACCTATGAATATGAACCGTTGAAAATAAAGGGCTTTTCCGTGGCAATCTGATGAATTTACCACAAATTTACAACAATTGCCAACGAAAAAGCGCCGAGATATGTATGAAGCTACCGTCTGCATTTTGCAGGCGGTAGCTTTTTTTGCAATTTCTCTATACAAAAGATTAGCCGATTTTTTGCTTGCGGGGGAAGCATCCGGTTTTGGCAGAGATATTCCCCTCAGTCCGTCAGCTTGGCGCAATCGGCGGGGCGGCCGGAGAGCATTTCCAGACCGTGACCGATGGCGGGCAGCACCGCCTCCAGATTCTCCTGAGCCGCCTTGGGGGAGCCGGGGAGGTTTAGGATCAAGGTCCCTTTCCGGATGCCCGCCTGCGCCCGGGACAGCATGGCCCGGCTGGTGATCTGCATGGAGGCGTAGCGCATGGCCTCCGGGATGCCGGGAGTCAGCC
>ERZ791574.1092-NODE-1092-length-15631-cov-14.699795_pt1 | contig 15631 bp, 10 predicted proteins | sample MGYA00433098_ERZ791574 | MGnify/ENA primary metagenome ERZ791574 (study PRJEB30046, sample SAMN00791933) | human gut metagenome | study: EMG produced TPA metagenomics assembly of the A metagenome-wide association study of gut microbiota in type 2... | reverse complement strand
CCGCATAAACACTGGCTTTTTTAAGCAACTCGATTTATTCAAACTCAATCGTTCCAGGTGGTTTACTAGTCAGATCATAGAATACTCTGTTGACCCCACGCACCTCATTTATAATTCTGCTCATGACTGTCTGGAGAACCTCAAATGGAATCTCTGCGCTCTCTGCTGTCATGAAATCAATTGTGTTGACTGCACGAAGTGCAACCGCATAATCGTAAGTTCTTTCGTCACCCATAACACCAACGGAACGCATGTTAGTGAGGGCTGCGAAATACTGGTTTGGCATCCATGCTGGAGCCTTGCCGTTAGCTTTCTTGTACTCAGCTACGGCCTTGTCAACCTCTGAACGGTAGATAAAGTCAGCATCCTGAACGATACGAACCTTATCAGCTGTTACCTCGCCGATAATTCTGATTCCAAGTCCCGGACCTGGGAATGGCTGACGGAATACAAGATGTTCTGGTATTCCAAGCTCAAGACCAGCCTTACGAACCTCATCTTTGAAAAGGTTGCGTAGTGGCTCAATGATTTCCTTGAAATCAACGAAATCAGGAAGTCCTCCTACATTGTGGTGAGACTTGATTACGGCTGATTCACCGCCAAGTCCGCTCTCTACAACGTCTGGATATATCGTTCCCTGTGCAAGGAAGTCAACTGCACCAATTTTCTTGGCTTCTTCCTCAAATACACGGATAAACTCTTCCCCAATAATCTTTCTCTTAGCTTCTGGCTCTGTAACGCCTGCAAGCTTAGAGTAATATCTTTCCTGTGCATTAACTCTTATAAAGTTAAGGTCGAACTGTCCTTCTGGTCCAAATACGCTCTCAACTTCATCGCCTTCATCTTTACGGAGAAGACCGTGATCTACGAATACGCATGTAAGCTGCTTTCCAATAGCTCTTGAAAGAAGTCCGGCTGCAACAGATGAATCAACACCACCTGAAAGAGCAAGTAAAACCTTGCCACTGCCAACCTTCTCTCGGATTTCCTTAATTGTATTCTCAACAAATGCATCCATCTTCCATGTTCCGGCACATCCGCATACTCCACAAACAAAGTTGTGAAGCATCTTGGTTCCTTCCTGAGTATGAAGAACCTCTGGGTGGAACTGGATTGCATAAAGATTCTTCTCTGTACACTCTGCTGCTGCAACTGGGCAGTCTGCTGTGTGGGCAACAATCTTGAATCCTGGTGCAATCTGTGAGATGTAATCAAAATGGCTCATCCACACAATAGTTTTCTCTGAGACATCTGAGAATAAAGCGCTGCTCTTATCTACAAATGTTTCTGTCTTTCCATACTCTCTTACTGGTGCCTTCTCAACCTTGCCACCAAGCACATGCTGCATAAGCTGTGCGCCATAGCAAAGACCAAGTACAGGTACACCAAGTTCGAAAAGTTCTTTAGTACATGTTGGCGCGCCATCTTCATAACAGCTGTTAGGACCACCCGTAAGGATAATTCCTTTAGGGTTCATGGCCTTAATCTGCGCCAGGTCTGTCTTGTAAGAATAGATCTCACAATATACATTACATTCACGGACACGGCGCGCAACCAGCTGGTTGTACTGACCACCGAAGTCAATGACAATAACTTTCTCCTGATCCATGATCAATCTCCAATCTTGTGTATTTATATATACATTATAGTTAAACTTGCCACTTATGACAAGCCTTAATTCTCCCCAATTCTCTTCTTCACATAAGAATCCATCTTCTCTCTGACCATCGCCATCTTTCTGTTGGTCTCCTCATTATCAGAATGAAAATGCATAAGCTTTGCAAGATAGCCCTGTTCCACAGTAATCCGCACGCTCTCATCATACACAAGCTCATAAGCAAGTGATACATGACCAATAACAGTATCAGCCGGTGTGCGTCTTATTGCTTTGAGTATACAGTGTTCCTCATCAAACGCTTCTAACACTTCATCTGTAATATCACTCTTCATGAGTTCTTCAGTCGTAGTGTTATATATTTCTTCAAGCGGAGTATCAATATTAACCTTAAATATATCAACCTTATCAGCGTCACGAAGCACATTGCAGAATGCCTGCTCGCGGCTATTAAGTCCCTGCGGAATTCTGTACATATTGTGACACCTTATTGCAAGTTCAAGCATTTCCATGTCCGATTTATTCAATCTGTCATACAGAAATACTCCATCAGAACTATATCGATTCTCTAATGCTCCTGGCTTGTAGCCTGTACATTTGACCATTCCATTAAGAAAAGTACTGATAAGACCATCTTTGAACAACAGGTCTGCACCGAATTTTGCATGGTCAACAGAGTCCGCATCTGAAAATGTGTTATAACGCTTTATCTGTTCAAATCTTCCAACATCATGAAGCATTCCGGATAACCATGCCAGCTCAACATCATAAGCACACATTCCAGCTGCCTTTGCAATTCTTTCGCACAAAGCTGCAACTCTGTAAGTGTGGTCAATTTTTAATTTAATCTTAGTGTCATCTGCATTATAAGCTGCTGTGTATTCTGCAAATGCTTTCTTAACATGCACTCTGTCAACATACACACGGTTTATCTTGGCATTTTCATAATAACCTTCAACATCAGCCACCTTTCCCTCATTCCATGTGTCTATAATATCAGGCACATCAGATAAAGAATGGCACACAACTGAAGTCAGTCTTCGGATGTCATCGTTAATCTCAATAGTATCAGGTATATGAATCACCTTCATGCCTGCTGCATATCCTGCTTTAATGCCATTAATACTGTCCTCAATGACTACACATTCTGACGGTTCACATCCGATAAAGCCTGCTGCCCTTAAGAATATGTCCGGCTCAGGCTTTCCATGCTCAACCTCATCTCCATATACAACACCAGAAAGATAATCCCATGCTCCTATTCTGTGAAGACTCTTTTCAGCACTTGATTTCTGTGTTGAAGTTGCAACAGCACATTTGAGTCCATTATCCTTAATATAATCAAGCAGCATATGAAGCCCCGGCTTAACCGGAACTTCCTCTGTCTCCCTGATTTTGTAAACATGGTCTGTGCGCATTGTCCGCATTTCCCAGTAATCCTGCTCTCCATGATAATAATCATCAAAAAAGCTCTGACTAAGCTTTGCCGGTGCACCTTTAAAACTGTCGATAAGCCATAATGGCATCTCTACATTTTTCTGGGAAGCTGCCCACAGCCAGCCAAGATTAGACTGATTTTCCGTATCAATCATAACTCCGTCCATATCAAAGATAATCCCTTTTATCATAACTGCCTCCATTCTACTCCCCAAAATATCAAACCGACATCCCTTGCATACACTTCCCAGATATACGTTCATTCACTTCTTAATCTTACTTCTCTTCCAGATACTTCTTAACATACTGTCCGGTATAAGACTTCTTAACCTTAACAATCTCCTCAGGCGTTCCCTTGGCAATAACAGTTCCGCCGCGGTCGCCCCCCTCTGGTCCCATATCTATAATATAATCTGCTGTCTTAATAACATCAAGATTATGTTCAATAACAGCTACAGTGTTGCCACCCTCTGCAAGCCTGTGAAGGATATTGACAAGCTTGTGGACATCGGCAAAATGCAGACCGGTTGTAGGCTCATCAAGAATATATATAGTCTTTCCTGTGCTTCTTCTTGAAAGCTCTGTTGCAAGCTTGATTCTCTGTGCCTCACCACCTGAAAGCTCAGTTGATGGTTGTCCAAGCTTGACGTAAGACAAGCCAACCTCGTTGAGAGTCTCAATCTTTCTTCTTATACTTGGCACATTTTCAAAGAAATCAACTGCATCCTCAATAGTCATGTCAAGAACATCATATATGCTCTTATCCTTGTATTTTACTTCAAGAGTTTCTCTGTTGTAACGCTTACCCTCGCAGACTTCACAAGGAACATACACATCCGGCAGGAAATGCATCTCTATCTTGATAATACCGTCACCGGAGCATGCCTCACATCTTCCACCTTTAACATTAAAGCTGAATCTGCCCTTCGTATATCCTCGCTCCTTGGCGTCCTTAGTCGTTGCAAACAGGTCTCTTATCATGTCAAATACACCTGTATAGGTTGCCGGATTAGACCTTGGTGTTCGTCCAATTGGTGACTGATCAATATTAATGACCTTATCAAGCTGCTCTATTCCGTCAATTCCATCATGGTCGCCCGCAATACATCTCGCCCTGTTAAGCGACTTTGCAAGGTGCTTGTAAAGAATCTCATTAACAAGTGAACTCTTGCCTGAGCCTGACACACCTGTTACGCATGTGACAACTCCAAGCGGAATATCTACATCAATATTCTTAAGATTATTCTCCCTTGCGCCTCTTACCTTAATCCAGCCAGCAGGCTTTCTACGCTCTGCCGGTACAGGTATCTTTATTCTTCCTGACAGATATGCACCTGTAAGTGAGTCCTTGCACGCCATAATGTCCGCAGCAGTTCCTGTTGCGACAACTTCTCCACCATTTCTTCCTGCGCCTGGTCCGATATCCACAATATAATCGGCTGCAAACATAGTATCCTCATCATGTTCAACGACAATAACTGAGTTACCAAGATCTCGCAAATGTGTCAGAGTTCCAAGCAGCTTGTCATTATCCCTCTGGTGAAGTCCGATACTTGGCTCATCAAGAATATAAGCAACTCCTACAAGACCTGAACCAATCTGTGTAGCAAGCCTGATTCTCTGCGCTTCACCGCCTGACAGAGTTCCTGTGGCACGCGAAAGTGCCAGATAATCAAGCCCTACATCTACAAGGAACTTAATTCTCGCCTTGATTTCCTTAAGAATCTCTGCACCAATAAACAGCTGTCTCTCTGAAAGATTCATATTCTCAAGGAATTCCTGAAGCTTTATAATAGACATGTTAGTAATCTCATATATGTTCTTATCTGCAATAGTAACAGCAAGTGAAGACGGCTTAAGTCTCTGTCCGTGACAGGCAGAACAAGGTCTTATTCTCATAAATTCCTCATACTGCTGCTTAGTATTATCAGAATATGTCTCTCTGTATCTTCTCTCCATATTCTTAATAAGACCTTCAAATGCGACATCATATACACCCTCTCCGCGCTGGCCTTTATATTTAACCTTTACAGAATGTCCCTTAGTACCATTGATAATAATATCCTTAATATCATCAGGATAATCCTTGAATGGTGTCTTTAATGAAAATCCATATTCCTCTGCAAGTGCATCAAGAATCGCCCTGCTAAAGCTGCCCTCGTCCTTAGATGACTGCCATCCCATTCCGACAATAGCACCTTCATCAATGCTGAGACTCTCATCCGGTATAAGCAGCTCTGCATCAAACTTCATTGTATAACCAAGTCCGAAACAGTCCGGGCATGCGCCAAATGGATTGTTGAACGAAAAGCTTCTTGGCTCAACCTCATCAACACTTATACCACAGTCTGGGCAGGAAAAGCTCTGGCTGAAATTAAGTGTCTCACCATCAATAACATCTACTGTCATAAGACCTTCGGCAAGCTTAAGAGCTGTCTCAATAGAATCTGTAAGTCGTTTCTGGATTCCGTCTCTTACAGAAAGTCTGTCTACAACAATCTCAATATTATGCTTCTTATTCTTATCAAGCTTAATCTCATCTGTAAGCTCATACATACTTCCATCAGCAATAACACGCACAAATCCGCTCTTCTTTGCCTGTTCAAATAGCTTTACATGTTCACCCTTTCGTCCACGGACAACAGGTGCAAGAATCTGAATCTTAGTTCTTTCAGGAAGTGCCATAATAACATCAACCATCTGGTCAACTGTCTGTTTGTTGATTTCGCGTCCACATTGTGGACAATGCGGAATACCAATTCTTGCATAGAGAAGTCGGAAATAATCATATATTTCTGTAACAGTTCCTACTGTAGAACGCGGATTTCTGTTAGTTGACTTCTGGTCTATAGATATAGCCGGTGAAAGTCCTTCAATACTGTCAACATCAGGCTTTTCCATCTGTCCCAAGAACTGTCTTGCATATGAGGACAGTGATTCCATATATCTTCTCTGACCTTCTGCATATATTGTATCAAATGCAAGACTCGACTTTCCCGAACCTGAAAGTCCTGTAAGCACAACAAGCTTGTCTCTTGGAATATCAACATCTATTCCTTTAAGATTATGCTCTCTTGCACCCTTTATCCTTATGCAGTTCTTGTAACTGCCTCTTTCTATCTCTTTCTTTAACTTACTATCAGCCATGTTTTTTTCCTTCATAAATATATTTATTAATCTCAATCATCTTGTCACGAAGCTGTGCAGCCTCCTCAAAGTTAAGCTCTGCTGCTGACTTACGCATGTTCTTCTCAACCTGCGTCTTAACCTTCTCAAGCTCTTTGATGCTCATAGATTCATAATCAACCTTAAGCTTTCCGGAAGCATCACCCGGTTCCGCTGCCTTGCTTATACTTATCAGATCTCTTACTGCCTTCTTGATTGTCTGTGGAGTAATTCCATGCTCATCATTATACTCCTGCTGAATCTTTCTTCTTCGTTCTGTCTCTGAAATAGCCTTTTCCATAGATTCAGTAATCTTGTCTGCATACATGATAACATGTCCCTCTGCATTTCTTGCAGCTCGACCAATCGTCTGTATAAGCGATGTCTCTGTTCTTAAGAAGCCTTCCTTATCAGCATCAAGTATTGCAACAAGGCTGATTTCAGGAATATCCAGACCTTCTCGCAACAGGTTGATTCCAACAAGAACATCAAATCCATCAAGACGCATATCTCTTATAATCTTCTGACGCTCAAGCGTATCAATATCTGCATGAAGATACTTAACCCTGATTCCTGCCTCTTTAAGATAATCAGTAAGGTCCTCCGCCATTCTCTTGGTAAGTGTAGTAACAAGCACCTTGTTCTTCTTGGCAGTTTCCTTATTAATCTCTGATATAAGGTCATCAATCTGTCCTTCAATCGGCTTAACAGTTATCTCCGGGTCAAGAAGTCCGGTAGGTCTGATAACCTGCTCGGTTCTCATAAGTTCATGCTCTGCCTCGTATGTGCTTGGTGTTGCTGATACGAAAAGCATCTGTGAAATCTTGCTCTCAAACTCGCTGAAATTAAGCGGTCTGTTGTCCTTCGCAGATGGCAGTCTGAAGCCATAATCTACAAGCGTAGTCTTTCTTGACTGGTCACCGGCATACATGCCTCGAATCTGCGGAATAGTGATATGCGACTCATCCACAATAATAAGAAAATCATCTGGAAAATAATCCATCAGCGTATACGGAGGACACCCTGCCGGAAGTCCTGCCAGATGTCTTGAATAATTCTCTATTCCTGAACAAAAGCCTGTCTCCTGCATCATCTCTATATCAAAATTCGTTCTCTCTTCAATTCTCTGTGCCTCTAGAAGCTTATCCTCACTCTTGAAATACTTCACTCTCTCGGCAAGCTCTGCCTTGATATTCTCAATCGCAGCGTCCATCTTCTCCTTCTCAACAACATAATGTGAGTTAGGGAATATCGCAATATGTTCAAGAACGCCTTTAACCTCGCCTGTAAGGGAATCTATCTCACTTATTCTGTCCACTTCATCACCAAAGAATTCAACTCTTATGGCATCACCTGATGATGATGATGGATACACTTCAACAACATCGCCTCTTACCCTGAAGGTTCCTCGCTTAAAATCCTGGTCGTTCCTTACATACTGGATATCAATAAGCTTTCTTATGCAATCATCCCTGTCCTTCTCCATTCCCGGACGAAGCGAAATAACCATGTTCTTATAATCAACCGGCGCACCTAATCCATATATACATGAAACCGAAGCAACGATAATAACATCATTTCTTTCAGAAAGTGCCGCTGTTGCCGAATGTCTTAATTTATCAATTTCATCATTAATAGATGAATCCTTCGCAATATAAGTGTCACTCTGAGGTACATAGGCCTCTGGCTGGTAATAATCATAATAGGAGACAAAGTACTCAACCGCATTCTCTGGAAAGAACTCCTTCATCTCCCCATACAACTGTGCTGCCAGTGTCTTATTATGGCTTATAATAAGTGTAGGTTTCTGAACATTCTGTATAATGTTCGCCATTGTAAATGTTTTACCAGAACCGGTTACACCGACAAGAGTCTCAAACTGATTGCCTTCCTCAAAGCCCTTTGTAAGTGCTTCAATAGCCTGTGGCTGGTCGCCCATCGGCTTAAAATCCGAATGTAATACAAATCTGTCCATAAAGCCCTCCCTATTTTGCGAAGCAAAATCCGAACCCCTTGGTGAGGAGAGGGATTTTGCCCTCCTTGTTTTCTGAAAGAAAATGCGAACCCTCTGGTGAGCAGAGGGATTTACCTCCTTATTGAGATGCATTTTTCTCATTATACAATATAACAGTTAAAAAGTACAGAACAAACATTCGATTTGTCCTGTACTTTATTCCATACCTCTATATTCGTTATTCTGCCGCGCTGACACTCATTTTTCCATTGAGATAATCAACTGCTGCCTTCAACTGCACATCTTCAGTCGCATCATCCGGAAGTTCCACAACACTGTCAGGTGTCATTCCCTTGCCGTGAATATCCTGTCCCTTAGGAGTGAAATATTTGGCAATTGTATACTTAACCGCACTTCCATCAGTAAGCGGACGGATTGTCTGCACAATGCCCTTACCAAATGTCTGTGTTCCGATTATCTGTGCCTTATCATAATCCTGCATTGCACCGGCAAATATCTCAGATGCACTTGCACTATTGCCATTTACCAAAACTGCCATCGGAATATTAAGCTCATGATTATCAGAACCTGAATATTCCTGTCTCTTACCAGACTTAGTCTCTGTATACACGATAAGTCCGTTCGGAAGAATATAATCTAGCATATCAGCCACAGTCTTAAGAACTCCGCCAGGATTATTTCTTATATCAATTACAAGTCCTGTAATTCCCTGCTTCTGAAGGTCATCAACAGCCGATTTAAACTGCTCTGTTGTAACATCATCAAACTGTGAAATGTAGATATATCCAATATTATTCTCAAGCACCTCTGCTGAAACAGTCTTAATATCAATCTTGTCTCTTGTAACTGTGAAACTCAGCTTCTCTCCATTTCTTATAACAGTAAGGTTAACATCTGTACCCTTCTCGCCCTTAATAAGGGCAACTGCTACAGAAAGGTCCATTCCTGTAATATCCTCACCATTAACCTCTGTTACCTTATCTCCATTTCTGATACCAGCCTTATATGCCGGTGCATCCTCATATGCCTCTGATATAAGTATTGAACCGTCGTCAGCCTTCTGGCATACAGCACCAATTCCATAGAAAGAACCTGATGTTGACTCCATCATTGACTTATATTCTTCAGGCGTATAATAAACAGTATATTTATCACCATATGCAGCAAGATATGCCTTAAAAATGTTGTCTGCAGCCTTTTCATCATCTACATCATCAAAGTAGAATCCATCTCCAAGCAGCGAATCCAAAGCATTCAGCTTACCTTCAACCTTAGTTCCGATTCCTTCGTTATCACTTGTTCCAACATCCTGAACATATATACGTCCGTCCATTCCAATATGGATATTACCACTTCTTATAAGTCCAATGAATACGCATGACAACGCCAGTATCACAACCAGCAGTGTTGCCACAACACCAATAATAACGCCTTTGCCTAAAGCATGTTTTCTCTTTCGTTCCTGTGCGGCCCCTTCCGAAGAAAAAGGTCTGTTATTATCATATTCCATTGAGTCCTCCTGTTAAGTTGAATTATTTATTTAAAATATGGCATAGGATTAACATATGAACCATTGAGCATTACATCAAAATGCAGATGCGCGCCAAATGAATTACCCGTATTACCCATAACACCAAGCTTCTGTCCTTTCGTCACCTGGGCTCCTACAGATACATTTAAACTATCAAGATGCAGGTATCTCGTATACAGTCCATTACCATGATAAATCATCACATAATTACCCGCTGTTGAGTAATATTCGCTCTGTCTGTGTGCAATAACAACTTTACCGTCATAAGCTGCATATACAGGATCACCTGAAACTCCTGCCCTGACCGCTCCAATATCCACACCTTTATGCGGTGAAGTTCTGTCAGATGTATCTCCATATGGAGAAGTTATTCTTGTACTTGTTGTTGGCCATTTGAAAGTTCCGCCATCATATCTGTTAGACGGAGTAACTCCGCTTGCTTCCTCTGCCTTAATCTTGGCTGTTATAGAAGCAATCTCTGCATCGAGCTTCTTCTCGTCAGCTTCGAGCTGTTTCTTATAAGCCACCTGATCAGCCGTATTCTTACTCAAAGCATTAAGCTGGGCATTCTTCTCATTCTGGACAACCTCAAGTGCATCAACCTGTGCCTGAAGTGCCTCCTGACTGGCAGTCAGAGTCTCTTTATCTTCTTCAAGCTTTACTTTAGAAGATGATATCAGATTAATCGTTGACTGATATTCCTCAAGCATCTGTCTGTCATACTCTGATATCTTATTAATATACTCAAATTTATTAAGCATATCCGCCATACTCTGTGATGATAAAAGAACTTCAACATATGTATAATCATTATGCTCATACATAAACTGGATTCGCAGCTTCATAGCCTCATACTGGCTTTCCTTATCAGCCTCAGCCTGCTCAAGCTTTGCCTGTGTCTCCTCAATCTCAGCTTCAAGCTCTGCAATCTGGGTATTAATGTCATCTAATGACGCTGACAATTCTCCCATCTGGGCATCAAGACCCTGAATAAGAGATGTAAGATCTGAACTCTGTGCCTTAAGCTGAGCAATCTTGTCTTCTGTTTCTTTCTTTTTATTCTGTATATCATTCTGCTGGTTCTGGGCATTCTTCAGATCCGATTTATTATCTCCAAATGTAACCTGTGCAAAACAATACGGTATAAGCAGCATTACAATCATGAGTGCCGCTGTTATTTTCTTTATTAAATTGTTCTGAAACAGTGCTTTCTCCATACAGCCACTCCTTTACCATAATTAAAATATTCTCTAAAAACAAACAGGGACTTCTGCATCCGTTTGCAAAAGCCCCCAAATACTATCCGAAACTATACATCGGCATGCTTTCTTACAGCGAAGAAACTTCCTATAAGACCAATACCAATTCCAAGAATAACAGCTACCGGAATAAGTACCTCAAATACTTCTGATGCTGGCATAAATGCTAATATATTCTGTAAAACAGAGAATTTTCCAAGAACAAAATTAACAACTCCACCATAAATATACCTCAATATTGCTACCGGAATAATAGCACCTATAAGTCCTATAACGATACCTTCTACGAAGAATGGTGCATTAACAAATGCATCCGTAGCTCCTATATATTTCATGATTGATATCTCGTCTTTTCGTACTGTAATACCAATGACAATTGTATTAGTAATAAGGAATATAGATACCGCAAGAAGAACAACAATTACTGCAACTGCAACATAACTTACAAGTCTTGCTGCACTGGCAAGTCCGCTTGCTGTAACCTCTGAACGGTTAACCTGTCTTATTCCATCCTTATTCTCAAGATACTTAACCAGTGTACCCTGATTACTAGCATCTTTAAGATATACTTCATAAGAAGAAGAATTAGCTAAAGGATTATCATCCTTGAATCCTTCTGCAAGTTCAGGATATGCAGCGAAATACTCACCTTTGAAGCTTTCCCATGCATCATCAGCTGATACATACTGAACTCTTGATACTTCTTCTCTTTTGCTGATTTCATCTCCAAGCTTCTTAATATCTGTCTCACTAAGACCTTCGTCAAAGAATACTGTTACACAGACCTCCGTCTCAGCCTTCTTAATCATATACTGGAAATTAACCACTATAGAATAGAAAACTCCAAAAAGGAATATACATGCTGTAATCGTTGCTATTGATGCCAGTGAGAACATCTTATTACGATGGATGTTCTTAAATCCATCTTTAATATGATATGCTAATGACCTAATCTTCATAGAAATAACCACCCTTTTCCTGATCGCTGATAATCTTTCCTTCACTCATAGTAATAGTTCTCTTCTTCATCTGCTGAACTATCTCCATATTATGGGTAACTACAAGTACTGTTGTTCCCTGCTTATTAACCTGATTAAGAATCTTCATAATTTCATTAGAATTGGCAGGATCAAGGTTACCTGTTGGCTCGTCGCACAACAATATAGCCGGCTTGTTAACCAGCGCTCTTGCAATTGCGATTCTCTGCTGCTCACCACCTGATAACTCATTAGGAAAAGCCTTATATTTGTCAAGAAGTCCTACCATGGAAAGCATCGCAAGTACTCTTGACTTAATCTTTCTGTTAGGAGCTTCTACTACCTTCTGTGCAAATGCGATATTCTCATATACATTTCTGTCTGGTAACAGACGGAAATCCTGGAATACTACACCAATATCTCTTCTAAGATACGGAAGCTTCTTTCTTGTTATCTTGTTGAGATATTTCTTATTAACATATATCTTACCTGATGTAGGATCTAATTCCTTAAGTAATAGTTTGATAAGAGTTGACTTACCTGAACCACTCTTACCTACTATAAATACGAATTCACCTTTCTGGATGTGAAGATTAATTCCATTAAGCGCAGCAACGCCAGTGGAATATGTCTTCGTAACATCTTCCATGATTATCATGTATCATTTCCTCCAAAAATCACTAAAATGTATCTTTACTTTCCATATACTTCATGTACTTAACTACCATAAGAGCAATCTTAAATGTTATTGCATCATCAAACACTCTGAGGTCAAGCCCGGTTATCTTCTGTATTTTATCAAGTCTGTAAACAAGTGTATTTCTATGAATGTAAAGCTGTCTTGATGTTTCTGAAACATTAAGGCTGTTCTCAAAGAACTTGTTAATTGTTGACAGAGTCTCATCGTCAAAATCATCAGGAGCCTTTCCTTCAAATATCTCCTTAATGAACATCTGACATAATGGTATAGGAAGCTGATATATAAGACGGCCTATTCCTAATCTGTTGTAAGCAACAACATTCTTATTGCTGTAGAAAATCTTTCCAACATCAAGTGCCATCTTAGCTTCCTTGTAAGATCTTGAAACCTCTCTTATGTCATTAACAATTGTACCATAAGCAACATGTGCCGCACTCATCGCCTCAGTGCTTAACATATCAATTATAACATCAGCTGTCTTGTCAAGTTCATCATATGACTCATTGCCTTTAACTTCCTTAACAAGAATTATACTCTTCTCGTCAACTGCTGTAATGAAATCTCTTGTCTTATTAGCAAAAAGTGTTCTTACTGTCTCTAAAGCATTAGTATCCTTCTCGTGCTTAGTCTCAATGATATATACGACTCTCTTAACATCTGTTTCAATATGAAGCTTCTCTGCTCTTGTATACATATCAACGCGAAGAAGATTATCAAGAAGAAGATTCTTAATAAAGTTATCTTTATCGAATCTCTCCTTATATGCTACAAGCAGATTCTGTATCTGGAATGCAGCAAGCTTTCCAACCATATATACATCATCACTTGTTCCCCTTGCCATGATTATATATTCAAGGTTGCCTTCATCTTCAACCTTAAAAAACTGAAAACCATTAACTGCCTGACTCTCTGCTGGCGAATCAATAAAACTAATCGCATCCGCAAGGCATTCTGAAACATTATCAAAAGTCTTGGCTGCAACATTCTTATCTGCATCCACAATGCACAAATCCACTCGTGAAATAGCCTTAAGTCCCTCTACAGTTGTCTGTAAAATTCTATTAGATATCATTATTATCCCTTTCTGTCTACCACTTACCTTTTATTCGTACATATTCTATCTTATTGTAAAGCAAAACGGCAAAAAAAAAAAGGGGAAATGCAAATTTATTGCATTTCCCCTTCATAATTAAGATTCATTTAATAATTAGTGTGTGATAACGATTTCTGTTTCCTTATCGAATACATGAAGTCTTTCAACATCCATAGCAAATGTTACTTCATCACCAGGTCTTGCTGTTGTACGAGGATTTACCTTAGCTGTACATGTTACATCACCGATTTCATAGTGAAGGTTAACTTCTGCACCAAGTAACTCGTATCCTGTTACATCAGACTCGATGACACAGTCACCATTCTTCTGGATCATCTCAGGATCATCAGAGATATCTTCTGGTCTGATACCCATAACAACTGTCTTTCCGTTGTATCCGCCATCGATCAATTTCTTAGCTTTTGCCGGAGGAAGGACAACAGATGTCTTCTCGAAATTAAGAGTTACTCTCTCGCCTTCTACTTTACATACAGCGTCGATGAAGTTCATCTGTGGAGATCCGATGAATCCAGCTACGAATAAGTTGTTAGGCTCATTGTATAATTTCTGTGGAGAATCAACCTGCATGATAACACCATCTTTTAATACAACGATTCTGGTTCCTAATGTCATAGCTTCTGTCTGATCATGTGTTACATAGATGATAGTAGCTTTTAATCTGTTATGTAAGGAAGCGATCTCAGAACGCATCTGAACACGTAATTTTGCATCCAGGTTGGAAAGAGGTTCGTCCATAAGGAATACCTTAGGATTACGAACGATAGCACGTCCCATAGCAACACGCTGTCTCTGACCACCGGAAAGAGCTTTCGGTTTACGGTCAAGCAGTTTCTCCAGGTCAAGGATTTTAGCTGCTTCTTTAACCTGTTTGTCGATCTGATCTTTCGGAACTTTTCTCAGTTTCAGACCGAATGCCATGTTATCATATACGGTCATGTGTGGATACAGAGCGTAGTTCTGGAATACCATTGCGATATCTCTGTCTTTTGGCTCTACGTCGTTTACAACTCTTCCATCGATTTTTAATTCACCGGAAGAAATCTCTTCAAGACCTGCGATCATACGAAGTGTAGTAGATTTACCACATCCGGAAGGTCCTACGAAGATGATGAACTCCTGATCTTCTACTTCAAGGCTGAAATCCTTAACAGCTTCAAAACCGTTAGGATAAACTTTACATACATTTGTTAATGATAAACTTGCCATTGGTGTAAATACCTCCTGATAAATTGTTCGTTTCTTGATATATTTACTATACAAAAAAACAGCAAAAAACGCCATATGTTACCTACACAAAGAATCTGTCGATTTCTTGTAGGAACTCACAGTGATTTTGACTGTTTTTTGATTTCTTCGTCAGATTGCACTGATATTTCATCTTTTTCCGTCAAATTGACGAAGCAACCTGCCTGTATCTTTTATTCCATACATTCATTTCTGATCATAACTTAGAATAACCGAATCCATTGACCACGGCATCCAGCTTGATTCCCTTTTTACAGAACGGGCAATCCTGTGCTGTATAAGCCGCATATCCCGGAAGATCCTCTGCATGGAACACCGCGTGTACCTGAAAACCGTCCATCTCATTTACAGTGCTGAACACAGATGCCACTGCCTCGGTCACGCCGCCATAGTAACGGATTCCCTCGAGACTTCTGTGGATTGTCTTTCCGGTTGTGGTAGATGCAGATAATAAGATCACATGTTTTCCCGCAATACTTGGTTTGATATTATCACGGAACAAGAGCTGGTTATTGCTGTTCATCTCCGGTGATACCACGTATATCGTCTCGTGGCGGTTTGTGGATGCCATATCTCCTTTTTCAAACTCTTCCGCTAAAAATGCACCGATCAC
>ERZ791574.1086-NODE-1086-length-15670-cov-4.375857_pt1 | contig 15670 bp, 17 predicted proteins | sample MGYA00433098_ERZ791574 | MGnify/ENA primary metagenome ERZ791574 (study PRJEB30046, sample SAMN00791933) | human gut metagenome | study: EMG produced TPA metagenomics assembly of the A metagenome-wide association study of gut microbiota in type 2... | reverse complement strand
AAACTTTGTAGGACCTGACCACCCGGAGGGACACCACCAGGTTGGCAAAATCGTCCGGCTCGCCCAAGCCGTAAATGCAGGACACGGAGGACACCACGATCACGTCCCGCCGCTCCAGCAGGGCGCAGGTGGCGGACAGCCGCAGGCGGTCGATCTCATCATTGGTAGATGCGTCCTTGGCGATGTAGGTATCCGTGTGGGGGATATAGGCTTCTGGCTGGTAGTAATCGTAGTAGGAGACAAAATACTCCACGGCGTTGTTGGGGAAAAACTCCTTGAATTCCGCGCAGAGCTGGGCTGCCAGTGTCTTATTGTGGGCCAGCACCAGCGTAGGCCGCTGGACCTTCTCAATGACCTTGGCCATGGTATAGGTCTTGCCGGAGCCGGTGACGCCTAATAAGACCTGCTCCTTCAAGCCGTTTTCGATGCCCGCCGCCAGTGCGTCGATGGCCTCCGGCTGGTCGCCGGAGGGCTGATAAGGGGATACTACTTCAAATTTCGGCATAGCCGTCTCTCCGTCACATTCAAATCTGCCCGCCGGTGTGGCTGTTCCAAAATGCCTCACGGGTCAGGCGCATGGGCGTTACCGTGCCTCGATAAAAGGAAAAGGGCGCGCCGGTGGTCTCCGCGCCGAATTTTTTCAGGATATGCACCGTGGTATCCCGGGCCTCCATGGTGACCTCCCGGATGTCCTGCGCAAAAATGTCCGTCAGGGCCGTTTCCAGCAGCGCGGTCCCAATATGACGCCCCCGCAGTTCCGGGGAGATGACGAAGCGGCCCATGTGCCATGCGTCGTCCTCCCAATACAGGGCCACGCCGCCCAGAAGCGCCCCGTCCTCCTCCACGCACCACCACTGGGGGTGGTTTTCCGGCGGCAGCGGGGTCAGCGCCCGGGGGATCTCCTGTTCCGTTTCAAAAATCTGGCCCGCCAGAGCCACCAGCCGCTCCGTGTCGGCCTCCCGTCCACGCCGGATCTGCATGGTTCTCTCCCCCTTCGCAAAGACAGTCTGTGGCTCTCCCCGTTTCCCGGTTATTCTACCACAGCTTTTCTTAAATTTCAAACATTTGTTCTATCACATCATCCACAGGAAACCGCCCGGTCACAGGTGCTCCCATGAGGTCAGGTAGCCGCTCTGGGCCATGGATACAAAATCGTCATCCGCCACGATGATGTGGTCCGCCAATGCAACGCCGATAGTCTGCAAAGCTTGTGCCGCGCGGGTGGTGGCGGCGCAGTCATCGTCCGAGGGCAGCGCAATGCCGCTGGGATGATTATGAGCCAGGATCACCGTGCTGGCGGAGGTGAGGATGGCATTCTCCACCACCTTCCGGATGTCCAGCGCGGCGGAGGACGCCCCGCCGTCATTGAGCCGCTTACAGGCTAACAGCTTGCCCTTTCGATCCAGGCACAATTCGTAAACGATCTCGTGGGTCTCCCCGGCGTACCGTTCCAGCAAGTAGGCGCCCGCAGTTTCCACATCTGTCATGGGACAGCTCTGAACAGCGTCCGCCAGGCGGGCCTTGCGGCCGATCTGCCCCGCCACCTTCAGCAGCACCGCTGCGCTCTCGCCGATGCCCTCCACTTTTTTCAGATCCTCCGCCGGGGCTGACAGCACGGCGGTCAGGGAGCCGTAGCGATCCATGAGCCGGTGGGCGATGGGGTTGGTGTCCTGCCGGGGGATGGCGTAATACAGCAAAAGCTCCAACGCTTCGTGATCCGCGAAGCCCTCCAGCCCGCTTTTCAGAAAACGCTGCCGCATTTTTTCACGATGTCCCTGATGGATATTTTCCATACGAATCTCTCCCCCGGACCGTTTCTTTTGCCGAAAATCAGAACAAGTAAGTAACGTGGTATTATAGCATATCCTGTGAAAAAAAGGAAGAGCGGACAGCCGTCCGCTCTTCCTTTTTCCAGAGAAGTTCCTTCTGCGCAGACGCTTACAGGTTCTTCTCGTAGGACTCGATCATCTTCTTACTTAATTGTCCAGTACGACCCTTTATTTTTTCAAGCTCCCGCTGGACGATTTCATCTGTTAAAAGATGGATTTGCAGGCTCATATGGGCCTCGTCCAGCGGTACAATATCAATCCTTTTAATGAAATTGTCCACGAAGTCACGGTTTACCATGCCATCTTCCAAATCGTCCAGCTTAAAGGAGAGGGCGCGCTTTAGCCGCTCCACTTGGCCCTCCATCTGCTCGGCAATTTCTTCCCAGTTTGCCATGCTGTCAAGGGCTCTTTCCAGTTCGGCCTTTTGCATACGGGTTTTGTCCATCATCCGCTTAAACTCGTCAAGGGTCAAGGCTCCAGCCACTTTCATATCCAAAAGCTGGTCCTGCTTTTCCTCAATGGAAGAAAGTTCCTTTGCGATCCGTTCCCGCTCTGTTTTATAGTGAGCGGTATCATCCATAACTTGCCGATACTCTTCCAAGTAGGCCGCTAAAATCTCATCAGCACTTTTGGAGAACTCACGGAAGGCGTCTAAGATAATCGGGTTTAGCTCACTCTCATAAATGGCGATAGATCGGCAAGAGGCTGCTCCGTGATTGATTTTATGGCTGCACACCCACTTGCTGACGCTTGTCCTCTTGTAATGAACATCCTTGCAGTAATAGGGCGCTCCATCCTCGGAGCAGTACAGTTTCCCGGTGTAAATGTTCTTATGGGTGGAGCAGTTGCGCCGTCCCTTTACATCAATGCTGCGTCGTTTGAATACCTCGTTAGCAGCCTCCCACAGTTCCTCGCTGACCAGAGCGGGGACGGTGGCCCCGTCCTCGTCCTTATACATCAGCCATTCTTCCTCCGGGAGAAACTTCTGCCGCTTGTTGAAAATATCGACCACTTTGACCTTGCCGCCCACGAAGTAACCCTTGTACTTGGGGTTGGTAATGATGTTGGACATGGTGGTGTGGGACAGGCGGTTTCCATTGTGGTTTCGATACCCCTCCCGAAAAATGATCTCTTCAATCTCTTTCATGGAATACTGGTTGGTGGCGTAAAGCTCGAAGATCCGACGCACCATAGGGGCCGTTTCCTCGTCGATCTCCAGTTTGCAGTTCACCTTTTTGTAGCCCCACATTCGGCACCCTAAAACATGACCTTTCTGGATACTCTTTTGGTGTCCACGCTTGACACGCTTGCTGATCTTGCGGCTCTCGTTCTCGGCGTCCACCAGCTTCTGCTGTATCTGAATATCGCAGTCTGTGTCGTAGGTGTTCAAATCGTCATAGAGGAAAATCACGGGGATGCCCTTTTCTTTCAGGTACTGGATGTTTTGCAAACCCTCCATGGTGTTACGACCAAAACGGGAGATTTCACCCGTTACCAGCAAATCATATTCACCAGCTGCGCCAGCGGCCAGCAGGTTCAAAAAGTCCTTCCGCTTCTTAGTGGTTAGGCCGCTCTTGCCATCATCAACGAACGCTTTTACGAATGTCCAGTTTTTATGTCCCTCTACATAGTCCCGAAAATCATCGGTCATGTTATGGAGGGAGGCCGCCTGGGTCTCCTTTTCCGTACTGACACGGGAGTATGTGGAGCAGCGGAGGGGGAGGTCTGCAATATCACTGTGTTCCAGCAAATCCCGCAGCTCATATATCGTCATTTAAACGGCCTCCTTTTAGCAGTTATATCATGTTTAGTATATTTATATTATAATATAGATTCCTGCATATGTAAAGGGCAACGGGCTGGAAAAATATTCTTTCCAGCCCGTTTCTGCTCGCCCGTATATGCTTTTAGGTGAAATTCATTCCATATTTCTGTATCATATTGATTTCCATTTTTTTATATATCTCTTTTGAAATTAGCTCTTTTTCTAACGCATATCGGTTGAGCTGGAGCAAGTACGCCAACATGACACCTTGTTCCATTCGCTTGCGCCCCTCATCCGAGGTGTGAGCCAAAGATTATCGCCTCCATTTCTGTGTATAGGTAGATTTTCCAATGAAGGAAAGATTTATACACTGGTCTCGTCCAACAGATAACCTTGAAAGACAGTTCCATCATGGAGGATGAAGCGGCCTCTTGCGTCCTTGGGGATCTGGTCGGCGGCGCTGGTGTTGTCCAGGATGATTTGAGAAAGTACATTGTCCGCTCTACCACATACCCGGAAATCCAGGTTGTTGCGGATCTGGCCAGGGAGAATGGTAGCGTCCGGGCGCTGGGTAGCCAAAATCAAGTGAACGCCAAAAGCCCGCCCCTGTCGTGCGATGGTTGCCAGCCTGTTCTCGATCTGGCTCAGCAGTTCCTTGTCCTCCTTGCTGCGGCCCGTCTTGTCCAGCACCTCCGCCACCTCGTCACAGGCTAAGATGTACCGAGGCAGACGGTCACCCGTGGCCTTGATGTACTCGTCCAGATTGGGACACCCCACCTGTTTGAAGAGGGCCTTGCGGCTTTCAATGGCCAATGTGAGCATATCCAGCATGGCGAGCAATTCGGCCTCCTCAAAGCACATCCGGCACTTCTCATGCCAGACCGGGGGAAAGTCTACACCGCCCTTGAAGTCGGCGATACAGACCACAGCGCCCTTTTTCACCGCCTGCATGAGCAGCAACTTCAACAGAATGCTTTTGCCGCTCCCCGTGGAGCCACCCAGCAGGATATGGGGAATGTGGGCCAGATTGACCGTCACAGGCCCGAATTGGCTTTCTCCAAGGGCCAGCACAAAGCTGTCCGGGGACAGGTATTTCTCTTTCCACGGGAGGACAGCGGGGAGGTCACAGCGAGCGGGAACGGCATGGAGCAGCACCCGGCTTTTGCTTCTTCCGTAGGACAGCTTCACGATGGTAATATCCAAGGCCGCTTCAATGGCCCCCTGTTTGTCCTCCCAAGTGTCCAGAGGGATACCTTGATTGCGGAACTCCCACACCGTTACATTGGGATGTTCCTTGTCCTTCTTCTTACGGAGCAGTTCCGGCACCATCCCGGCGCTGTTGGTCAGGCCGATACTTTGAAGCTGGTCTTTTGCCGCCCGCTTGCCAAAGGGATAGACCAGCAGCACAGCGAGGGCGAAACCTCCGGCAAACAGATAGACGGGAACAGCGTTTGTCATGGCGGCCAGCAGAGCCGGGGACAGCAGGGGGATACTCTCCCCATAAGCCCGGATGGCCTCTTGCTTGCCGAGGACAAAGACCGCCCCGGCGAGGTACAGCAGCACGCCCAGCAGCTTGACAGGCAAATCGGGAGTGCCGCACAGGCCAGCCCAGAAATTACGGCGGGCCGCCCGCCGCTTGATCTGGAACTTTTCATTACTTGTCATAGGGAAATCCCCCTTTCTTCCGCTGGACGGTGGAGCCGTCCGGCAGATACTCGATTACATTGTGGATACGGCGGAGAAACGCCCGCCAGGTCTCCAGCTTATACCGCTGAATATCGGGATACTGTTCCTCCAAAGGGATATTACTGGTGATGTAGACGGTGGTATAACAGGCCACACGGTCACTGTACCGGGCAGGGAGCGTCAGAGGGTAAACATCCAGATAATTGAGCATAGCTTCAATGGGGATCTGGGAATGGAACTCCTCAAAGACAAGGACGGACTGGGTGTGGTAGGCATCAAAGCGGACGCCGTTCCTGCCACCGTAATCGGTGATACGGCAAATCTCCTCCATCTTGTGCTTCTTATAAATGCCGCTGGTTTTTCCGGTGCCGGAGGCACCGAACAGATAATGAACCTCCACCTGACGGAATTGGCTCTTGAAGGGCTCGCTGATGATGCTGTCCCGCATCTGGTCGATCTTCGGCATCTGGAGGCAAAAGGCCGGGGAGGCTTCTACGATCTCCGAGGTGCTGAACCCGTCCTTGACATCCTGGTACAGCTGGTACATCTTGGGAGAGTTCTCCTTCTGCGGGGGAGGTGGAGTGCCGAACTCCACAAAGGAATCCGCAACTCTGGTATCTGCCTTTACAGTCTCGGCCCATTTGCCATCCTTGCGGATGTAGTCCCGGTTTTCCTGCGAGGTTCCCTTTGCCTTGTCGATATGAGCCGTTGGAAACCGATTCTTGATGGTCGAGAAGCGTATGGGCGAGTTAGAGTACAGGTACACATGCGTATGATAAGTTCCGGTTGTCGCTATCTCGTCTGCCATGCAGAAGTAATCTGGCTTAAAAAGGTACAGGATGCTCATGATCTTTTCATGATCCAGCGCAAGACGCTGGGGGTTGTTGAAGGTGAGCAGCCACTTTCTGGACTGGGTATCGTCTTTGTAGTCTATCATGGTAGTTCTCCTTTGCTACTGCTACCTTGCTACCAGGGGGTAATACTACCCCCCTGGTAGCGGGCGGCGCCGAGCGGCTGCCGAAGGACATACCCTTGAGGGGTCTGTCTATCTCCGTCAGCCGCTCGGCGCCACCTGATGATCAGGGCTTGTGGGTTACCGGACGGATGCCGGTGGCCTTGGCGTTGATGCTCACCTTGCCCTTGATCTCATAGACGGACAGCTCCAGGTCCTGGAACTCCACCTCCACAGGAGCCTCCGGCACATCCATGCGCTGGGGCGGATCGATCTTGATCCCCAGACGCTTGTAAAGAGTCTCAGGCAGGGCAACGATATAGCGATAGGCCAGGATCTTATCGGTGCGGTTGCCTTCCACATACTCATACACGGGTACGATCTCGGTCAGGATCATGGGGCCAAGGCTGGCGGGGTCGAAATGCAAATCGCGAAGGGTCAACATAGTAAAACACCTCATTCTTTCATACATAAATTTGGCGCGGCAGTGATCAGTTGTCGCTGGGAACAATCTCGATTGCAAATACAGCATAACAGATGGGCAGGGATCTGTCTTACCCCGAAAAGGGGTGACTTTCCCCTGCCCGTTATTTTTATCTATTCTTGCCCTTGGTGCGATCTGGAAGTGGGGCAAAGCCATGCGTCACCAAATATTGATCCGCTTCTTCCAGAACATCGCCAAGGTTCAAACTCTTGTCCTTATAATTAATATTCTTTTCCGAATAAATCTCGATTAACTCCTGATATGCGTGGTGGAGCGGACTAGCCGGTGAAAACGCCCGCTCAAATCTGGATAACATATCAATGGATTCATCGAGGCTCATACATAACGCCAGACAGATACAGACAAGATTGGAAACATCCACATTTTTAATCTGCCGGTTTGTGATCTTGTTCAAATACTGTTGGTTTACTCTAATACAAATGGAAAGTTTATTCTCCGTTAATCCGATTCTGTCCATATAATGGTCAACACATTGTTTCGCAGAAGTTGTTTCCGCTATTTCAAGAGGTGCCGGTCTTGGAGCTCGGAACGGCATAGCCTGTCCGCCCTCTCACCAAAATCAGACCATCAAATACTTTCATCAATGGATTCCGCCGCCGGAGGTGACGCGTTGATCGAGGACTGAAATGCTGTTCGCTATGGAAAACAGAGCACACAGCATAGGCACCACCTCCTTACAATAGCATAGCCGTAGTTCGAGTAGGGACTCCGGCAGCGGACGAAAATAACACTTCAAAAATTAAACAAAAAAGTACAGCTCCCAAAAAGCTGTACTCTAACAAATGCAGATGCGAAAGCATCTTATTCTCCACTTTTCCTTAAAAATGGGTATAGTTCCCCCTTACCCCATTTCATTCTTCTCGACAATTCGCGCCTGGGGTGGCAAGTCTCAGCTGGCAGCGCGAACCACTTTAGCCTCATTCTGCGGATCATACAGAGCGCATGGACCGTTTTTTACCAGTCAAACGGCAGCCATACATTTGGCAGAGTCAAAAACATCACGGGAAATTCCAACATTCACGAGTGCCCGGATAAACACATTGGCAGGGTATTGCCGCACCCCCGCGTGTCTCCGATCGTGTTAACTCGGACAACCACCTCCAAACGATGGTGCCGTCCATTCTGACTTCGCGTATACACCCTATGTTACCCCGGTAGATCGGTCCCGAGTCCGAGCCAGGAAGATGTAAGTCGCATCAAAAAGCTGCTCTCACTTCTGTATGTCCACCCCACGATCCAGGGCAGTAGATGCTTGTGCAGTTTCTTGATTATAATATTATAGCAGATCCATAGCAGAATTATATGAACATTCTGGAAATAAAAGCGATTAAACAGTTCTCCTTTGTCCAAACAGCAGATATACTATGAGGATGTCACACACGAAGAACCAAGTCTCCTGTGTGACATCCTCATAATTAAAAAATTTGCTCACGCCTTAATCCAAGAATACACTGACTTTATAAATTCAAAATCAACTGTTGAGACGCTATAAGATGGATTATGAAGTTTATTCTGCAGCGCCTCAATTTGTTCAATCCATTTTGTCTTTGCTGCTTTACCACCAGAAATTTTCTCTTCTTCTGGTCGTGTAAGCTTGTCCTCAAACAATTCAGTCCAATGATTGCCCGCAGTTACTATTTCCTTGCACTCTTTCAGTGTGACACAATCCCAAATCGATACAGAGTTAGAACCATCGCCTAAGGCAATACTGTCATAATTCTTTTCGTCAGCAATGCTTTTCGCTCGTTTATAGATTTGTTTAGGTAAGCCCTTTATTTCCCAATTCTCTTTGTACTTCATGGAAAGAGCTTCTTGGACGATATTTTTTATCCAACCTTCAATTGTGCTGAGAAATACCAGTGAGTCTGCATTATAAGTTTTTGCTTCGTTCTCCCAAAATTCTTTCAATCCAACCGGGGCAAAATCAGATCTCACTTTTGCGATTTCACGTTGGAATGCTCGCCAGAAACGTGTATCCGCACCACCACCAAAGTAACCTCGCAGATCCTTGCGCTCCTGTTGTGTCAAATTGTTGAGATAGTCATTTAAAGGATCAAGATAAAATGTAACTTGCTTTACCACTTCATCTGTTTTTTGCAATTTGGGAGCTATTTCTTTCTGCTCAACTAGGTGATCTACCACATCACTAATTACGCGGATAACCGCCTGTATACCTCGGTTCATAGTAAGCATACCGTCGCTGCTATCACCACGTTCCCACTCACTATTTGCACCGTCTTTTACATATCGCAAACAAGCTTCTAGAAATGGATACAGCAAGTCACATGTGTCTTGGTTGTTTCCAATATCAAATGTGCCATCTCGAGCAATCGTATTCTTTTTCCCAAACTGTGTCATAAAATTACACTTTTTTAATGCCGTCTGTATGGCTTCCACAGTGATGCATTTAACGGATGATTTTTCGTCTTCTCCAATTACCACACGTCCCATCAATGGCGAAGTTTCCTCTTCGCCAAACATCTGGGCAATTTTGGAGCGGAGTGCCTGACGACGTTCATTATAATCAGCAGAATCCCATAACATATCAGCATTTAATGTAACGCGTAATGACTTGGGAACAGCCTTCTGATTCTCATTGATATCCATAAATAATTTGATTTGCTCTTGGCGATCCAGATCAACAAATGCTACAACAGGAATGCTGTTGGTTAATGCATAATTAGAATCAGAGTAACCGTACAGTCGGTGCTGTCCATCAATAATATATGCTGAGCGGTAGCGTTTTGGCAGATGTAGTACGCCAAGTCGAGAGAGTGCACCATCAACTTTAGTGCTGGATACGTCGAATTGTAGACCTTTTCCACCAGAGTCGATGCTTATGATAAGAGAATTTGGAAAATAACCGCCACTATTTATGAACTTTTGCACTTCGTTGAGACGCTTCTTTTTAATTAGCCGCTGGTATGTAGGCATCATATTTTTATTTGCTTCATTTCGGTGAAGAACATATCCTATTTTCAATAGTCGTTCTGGCTCAATCGAAAATGAATAATATTTATGTCCCCCCATTTCGCCCTGAATTGCAGGGATTCTATCATCAATATTTCGGATTTCCTGATTTGCAAATAAATTCCCTAGAAGCTGATAACGTGCACATGTACCTAAGTGCTTTACAAGTTCACCGTAATAGTTAATTGTAGCATCGTTGAAATGGACAATATCCCATTCTCTCATCTTGGTTTGATCTGCAAGAGAAATAATATAATTTTGTGTAGCCCAGATAAATTTCACCTTTGCCTTGGGAAAATGTTTTTGAGCCTCTCGACGAAGGCCATCCATCTGCCCGTGTAGTGCTTCAAGCGGCTTCTTAAACACACCATCACGAAGTTTCTCAGCTGCTTTACACTCCACAATGATAACTGTCTCGTCATCTGCTGCAAATACGTCAATTTGCTGCGTGTGTTCTGGATTTTGATAGTCATATGACATCTCAAAATACCGATCTTTGTTCATATGTGTAAAACCGAGGCGCGCAAATAGACACCATACGCGATCTTCAAAGACCTCATCAAATTTTTTGTTTTTTCGGACACCGACAAATTTATTGTTCTTGTAACTCTTATACTCTTCCCAGCCCTCCTCAATTAGTTCGGGAAGAGCAACGCGTCGCTCCTTGGAAACAGTATATGTTTTTGCTCTTAGGGCCTTTGCTTTGGAAAGATCATCGTCACAAACAATGGAGTCCCATTTTGTTTTAGTTTCACTCATGATTTACCTCCGGTATGTTTGTAAAAATATACTCTGAGATTTCTGCGCGCACTGCATGTTTACCACCGATTAAACTGTTTCGACGCAACTCTATAATTCGGTCATTCTGTGTCAAGAAAATCTCACGGATTGTTTCATGCGCTGCATTTGTTAAAATATAGTAAGCACCTTTTCGCTTTACATACTCAATAAAACGCTTTAGCCTTAGCTGATCTTCTAGTGAAAACAAATTCTGATTATATGCAATAAATCCGTTATTGTTGTGAGAAACAGTATATGGTGGATCGAGAAATACTAGATCGTTCGGCTTTATACGATACTTATTGCTTTCGAAATCACCCGCAACAATACGCGTATTTTGCAATTTTTCACTTGCAGCACGAATACGTTCGACATCGTATACCCACGTTGTCCTAAAACCGTAAGGGACATTATAGCGTCCTTCACGATTAACTCGGTATAGTCCGTTATAGGACGTTTGATTCAAATAAAGAAATCGAGCCGCATTTTCTACTGTGTCAGCTTGAGTAATCTCTGATCTAATCCGATAGTAATCTTCTTCTGTGTTTCGGAACTGCTGAAACTCCTCAATTAGTGTTTCTGGGTTATCGCGGACTTGAATATATGTATTTATCAACTGAGGATTTGCATCTGAGAGATAAGACTTTTTAGTATGGTCAAGCGAAAAAAATATTGCACCACCACCCAAAAAAGGCTCGTGATAGTGTTCGATATGTAAGTCACCAAGCAACTCTGGAATATGGGAGATTAGCCATGTCTTCCCACCAGCCCAGCGCACAAAAGGTTCTATGGTTGGCATAGCTTTACTCCATTCTAGTAGCTTTTCTTGTGTTGTCGGTAATAAATTCTTCGCCATTGAACGGAATGCCGTTTTCAGCACAAAAAGTATTAAGCAACTTTAGTGTACACAACTTTGGTGCAGCTTTTCCGTTTTCCCAGCGGTTAACAGTGGAAAAGGAGACTCCCAATGCCTTTGCAAAGTCGGATTGACTGAGCAAACTCTTCCTGCGAATTGACTTAATTGTTTCGTCAAAATTCAAAAAAATATCCTCCTTTTCGTTTATATAGCTTTAATATAGCAAATATATTTGCGGGGTGCAATATCTTACCGAAAAAAGTCGTATAACAATGGATATTTACGCACAAAATAAAAAAACCGTTACCTGCAATTTGCAGGTAACGATCCTATAATTTCCCTGTCCTCAATTTGAGGATTTCTGCAAACAAACAGAAAGGACAGCAATAAGTTCCGTTGTGTCAAACACGGATTCCTCCATTGCGGCCAGTAGCTCTTCTGTGGGGACAGCCGACCAATTGATCTCGTACCCGTTCAGCAAATATAACTGCCGCATGAGCTCACGGGTAGCGCGGCCGTTTCCCTCCCGAAAGGGATGGATGTAGTTCAGTTCTGCAAAATAGTAGGCACTACGCTCCACCAGATCATCAAAACAAAGCCCCTTGAGATATTTTTCAGAGGCCAACTCGCCCAACAGCTTTGCCAGCTTGGCTTTGATATCCCGATGAGTGACAAAACGGGTGGTGCCTTTCATGATGTCCTCGCGGCGGAAATGGCCGGCAAAGGGGTAGAGATCCCCCAGAAGATAGCGGTGAATCCGGCGCAGATGGTTTGTTGTAAAATGTCCCTGAATAGGATTGGATAACAAATCATTCTGCCGGATGGCAGAGATGTCTGCTTCCAGCTCTCGCAACTTCTTACCATCTCGCAGACCGAAACGATTTTTCAGTACACTACTGTCCCGATAACAATAGATGGAGCCGGAAACAGCATATACATCGTATTTCCCAAAGCCTTTATCCATTGGCGTGTACTTGTTCCAGGCCGTATTGCTTGAGAAGTGACAAAACGGCGGCGTCGGCATTCATAGCGCCGCTGGACACCTTTTCACACAGGTGTAGAGCCTCTTTGCTGGGAATCAGCCGTTCGATGGCATGGGTGGCCAGCGTGTATTCAATTTTCTGTTTGGTTCGTTGTGTCATACACGGACCTCCTTGCTGTTTATTAAAGTATATAATATTTTTGAGAGAAATGCAAACAGAAACAGGAAGGCCTTTATGCGCTTCGTACGATCCGAATAGGCTTACAAAATCGTGAAACTACACTGATATGTAATATCGATTTTATGACTTTTAGAAGTACGGCTGGCCCTTTCCATTGTTACTGTTCGTACTGGACATATATGCTTGACCATCTGGCCGCCCACGGAACCGGCCTCGCGGCTGGTCAGGTCGCCGTTGTAGCCCTGCTTCAGATTGACGCCCATCTCAGCGGCGGCTTCCATCTTAAACTTATCCATAGCAGCGCGGGCCTCGGGAACGTTGATCTTGTTGGTGTTCTTACTGGACATAACAGTTTCTCCTTTTCAATCTCTTACATGTGTGGGGCACTTGGGTATCGCAAGCATAGTTTGACACGAAAAGGATCGGCTATGCGGAAATAAAAGCGGTAAAATCTGTGTTTTTCTCAATTTTCGCCAGTATTATGCCCGGCACCGTTATTTAAAAGGATCTGGACCGCATTTTTATCGCAGGCCGGCAAACGGTATCTTCCGGTTCGTTTTGTCATTGCTTTCGTAAAAAATCACGGGGACTGCTTTTTAAGCAGTCCCCGGGTTGGGTTATTCAGCAGTATTTGCCATTGAGGCGATATAGTCCTCGTAGGTGCCAAGGCGGTCGGTCAGCTTGCCGTCCTCCAGCACCATAATGCGGTTGGCGATAGTCTGCACGAACTCGTGGTCATGGCTGGAAAACAGCACCACGCCCTTGAAGTCCATCAGGCCATTGTTGACGGCGGTGATGGATTCCAGATCCAGATGGTTGGTGGGCTGATCCAGCACCAGCACGTTAGAACCGTAGAGCATCATGCGGGAGAGCATACACCGGACCTTCTCGCCGCCGGAGAGAACCTTCACCGGCTTGAACACATCGTCGCCGGAAAACAGCATCCGGCCCAGGAAGGCCCGCTTGAAGGACTCGGTGTTGGCCTCCGGAATGTGGGGGGTGTACTGAGCCAGCCAGTCCACCAGGTTCAGGTCACAGCCGTTGAAAAAGGCGGAGTTATCCAGCGGGAAATAGCTGGTGGTAATGGTGGTGCCCCACTTGTAGGTGCCCTCGTCCGGCTCCATCTCGCCCATGACGATCTTGAACAGGGTGGTCTTGGCGATCTCATCCTCGCCTACAAAGGCGATCTTATCTCCCTTGTTCACCCGGAAGGACACGTTATCCAGCACCTTGCGGCCGTCCAGCGTCTTGGAGATGCCCTCCACCGCCAGGATCTCCTTGCCGCACTCCCGCTCCATGGTAAAGCCCACGAAGGGATACCGCCGGGAGGAGGCGGGCATTTCCTCTACCGTCAGCTTGTCCAGCAGCTTGCGGCGGGCCGTGGCCTGCTTGCTCTTGGATTTGTTGGCGGAGAAGCGCTGGATGAACAGCTGCAATTCCTTGATCTTTTCCTCGTTTTTCCGGTTCTGGTCCTTCATCATCCGCTGGACCATCTGGCTGGACTCGTACCAGAACTCATAGTTGCCCACATACATCTTGATATGGCCGTAGTCCACGTCCACGATGTTGGTGCAGACGGTGTTCAGGAAGTGACGGTCATGGCTCACCACAAGGATCAGGCTCTCGCAATCCATCAGGAAGTCCTCAAGCCACTCGATGGCCTGAATGTCCAGATGGTTGGTGGGCTCGTCCAGCAGGATGATGTCCGGCTTGCCGAACAGCGCCTGAGCCAGCAGCACCTTCACCTTTTCCTTGGCGGTCAGGCTGGACATTTCGCTGTACAGAATATCGTTGGAGAGGCCAAGACCCTGAATGAGCCGGGACACGTCGGATTCAGCCTCCCAGCCGCCCATTTCGGCAAATTCGGCCTCCAGCTCGCTGGCCTTCACGCCGTCCTCGTCGGTGAAGTCCTCTTTTTCATAGAGGGCGTCCTTCTCCTTCATCACGTCGTAGAGCCGCTGGTTGCCCATCATCACCGTATCCAGCACGGTGTAGGCGTCATACTGGAAGTGGTCCTGCTTCAGAATGGACATCCGCTCTTCCTTGGGAATAATGACCTCGCCGGTGGTGGGCTCCAGATCCCCGGAGAGGATGCGGAGGAAGGTGGACTTGCCAGCGCCGTTGGCGCCGATGATGCCGTAGCAGTTGCCGGGAACGAACTTCAGCTCCACGTCCTTGAACAGGGTCTGGCCGCTGAAGTTCATGCTTACATTGTTGACTGTGATCATGTCGGTATCCTTTCATCACGGAGTCCGCGATTTTCCCGCAGGCTCCTTTTATTATCCGTCATAGCCGGACAGCGGTCCGGACGGCAGACAGTTCCCCGCCGCCGCATAAAAAAGCGACGGCCAAACGGTCGTCACAGAACATTGTGCTGCCCAAAACTGGTACTATTATGTTGCTTTTTCTCTCTTTTGTCAAGTATTCTTCTGCATTTGTACAGAAACATACGGACATTTCCTTTTTCATGCCGCTCTCCCGGCGTTTTTTCCTTGAAAGCCCCTTGACAATTTGGTTTACACATTGTAGACTGCAAGTAGAAGGTCTACATGTAGTAAACCTCGGAGGTGAACCTATGAGCGATTTGAAAATGGGGCCGGTGGAGACCCGGTTCGCGGAGATCATCTGGGACAGGGAGCCGGTGGGCTCCACGGAGTTGGTCCGGCTGGCGGAGGAGGCCCTTGGTTGGAAAAAGTCCACCACCTACACCGTTCTGAAACGGCTGTGTGACCGGGGCATCTTCCAAAACGAGGGCGGCACCGTCACCAGCCGGCTGTCCCGGGCGGACTATGACACCGCCCAGAGCCAGCAATTCGTGGAGGAAAGCTTTTCCGGGTCCCTGCCCGCGTTTATCACGGCGTTTACCCGGCGAAAAAAGCTGACAGAGGACGAAATTGCGGAACTTCAAAAGCTGATCGATCAGAACAGGAGGTAGCGTATGGGCGAGTTTGTAATGCACCGGCTGTTTCCCATCGTCTGTAATATGAGCCTCACCGCCAGCGTGGTGATTCTGGCGGTACTGGCAGTCCGCCTGCTGCTGCGGCGGGCCCCCAAGGTCTTTTCCTATGCCCTGTGGGCGGTGGTGCTGTTCCGGCTGCTGTGTCCGGTGTCCGTCACCTCCGCCGTATCCCTGCTGGGGGCGCTGGGCGCTCCGGCCCAGGAGC
>ERZ791574.1083-NODE-1083-length-15721-cov-2.101877_pt1 | contig 15721 bp, 9 predicted proteins | sample MGYA00433098_ERZ791574 | MGnify/ENA primary metagenome ERZ791574 (study PRJEB30046, sample SAMN00791933) | human gut metagenome | study: EMG produced TPA metagenomics assembly of the A metagenome-wide association study of gut microbiota in type 2... | reverse complement strand
CAACGCGTGGTGTTTGCCGAGGGTATCCATCCCAACATGCTGAAAGCCGCCGTGGAGGCCAAGGCTGAAGGCATCTGCCATCCTATCCTGTTGGGTAACGACGAGCGTATCGAGAAATTGGCGAAAGAGCTCGACCTCAGTCTGGAAGGCATCGAAATCGTCAACCTGCGCCACGACCGCGAAGCCGAACGCCGCGAACGTTATGCTAAGATACTGGCCGAGAAGAAAGCCCGCGAAGGTGTCACGTATGCGGAAGCCTGCGAAAAGATGGTCGACCGCAACGCATTCGGTATGATGATGGTTGCGACAGGCGATGCCGATGCTTTCGTGACAGGCGTTTACAGCCGCTATTCCGAAGTGACCAAAATGGCAGAGCAGATCATCGGTATCCGTCCGTCTTACACACATTTCGGTGCTTTGAATATCCTGACTTGCAAGAAAGGTACGTTCTTTATTGCCGACACGCTGATCAACCGCCATCCGTCGACAGAAGTACTGATCGATATCGCCCGCCTGACTCAAGATGCTGTGAAATTCTTCGCGCACGAACCGGTTATGGCGATGTTGTCCTACTCCAACTTCGGTTCCGACAAGCAGGGTAGCCCGCTGAAGGTCCACGACGCGATCGACTATCTGCACAAAAACTATCCGGACATGATGGTAGATGGAGAAATGCAGGTCAACTTCGCTCTGGACAAGAAACTGCGTGACGACATGTATCCGTTCAACAAGTTGAAAGGCAAAGATGTCAACACGCTGATCTTCCCAAACCTGAGTTCTGCCAACAGTGCTTACAAGTTGCTCGACACACTCGGCATCAGCGAAACGATCGGCCCGATCCAGATGGGTTTGAACAAACCGATCCACTTCACCGACGTGGAAAGTTCTACGCGTGACATCCTGAACCTGACGACTGTCGCTGTCGTAGATGCGATCGTACAGGAACAGATCGAAAAAGGAGAATAACTCGATTAAGCTTAATAAAAAAATAGCGATGAGGCATTGAAGTTTCATCGCTATTTTTTTGCTATCTGTATACGCTTATCGGAACAACTTCCCATCCTTTTCTCTATCTTTGTCTCCCAAAATTGTTTAGGTATCACATTTATGGCAACTACTACTAAAGAAATGACGGAGGGTGCTCCCCTGCCGCTTATTCTCAATTTCACCTTCCCCCTGTTGCTTGGAAATATATTGCAACAAACCTACTCGCTTGTGGATGCCGCTATCGTTGGAAAATTCTTAGGGATCAATGATCTGGCAGCAATCGGGGCAAGCACTTCGGTCGTATTCCTGATTTTAGGATTTTGCAACGGGTGTTGTTGCGGGTTCGGGATTCCGGTGGCACAGAAATTCGGGGCGAGAGACTACAAGACAATGCGACGGTACGTGACGGTCAGTTTACAATTGGCAGCCCTAATGTCGATCGTCATTGCGGTTCTGACAAGCGTATACTGTGCAGATATCCTGAGAAGTATGCAGACTCCGAAAAATATTTTTCACGGAGCTTACTATTATCTGCTCGTAACGTTTATCGGAGTACCTTGTACGTTCTTCTACAACTTGCTGTCCAGCATCATACGTGCACTCGGCGATAGTAAAACACCATTTTGGTTCCTGCTGTTCTCTACCGTATTGAACATCGTGCTCGACCTGTTCTGCATCCTCGTGTTGGGATGGGGCGTGTTAGGAGCTGGTATCGCCACCGTCGTGTCACAAGGTGTGTCGGCACTTCTCTGTTATTTTTATATGTACAAGCATTTTCCGGTCCTGAAAGGGACGGCTGACGACCGCAAATTCCGCTTTCCACTGGCTAAAAATCTTTTATATATCGGAGTACCTATGGGACTTCAATTCTCCATTACGGCAATCGGCAGCATCTTGCTTCAAAGTGCCAATAACGCTTTGGGAACAGCTTGTGTAGCCGCATTCACAGCAGCAATGAGAATCAAGATGTTCTTTATCTGTGCCTTTGAAAGCTTAGGTATAGCGATGGCTACCTATACGGGGCAAAACTACGGAGCCGGAAAACCCGAACGCATCTGGCAGGGGATCAAAGCCAGCTCGCTGCTGATGATGATCTATGCCGTCTTCACTTTTACAATACTGATGTCGGCCTCCGACAAGATATCATTGCTGTTCGTAGACGCTTCGGAAACGGAAATACTTAAAAACACGGTACTCTTCCTACACGTTTCTTGCTATTTCTTTCCGATCTTAGGGCTGCTCTGTATCCTGCGCTACACCATACAAGGCGCAGGATACACCAATCTGGCGATGCTTTCCGGAGTTTCCGAAATGATCGCACGCACACTGGTCAGTATCTATGCCGTACCGATATTCGGATTCTTAGCTGTTTGCTTTGGCGATCCGACCGCCTGGATAGCAGCAGACCTCTTCCTCGTCCCGGCATTCATATATGTCTATCGGAAACTGAAAAAGAGCCTTAAGGAAAATTATGCAATCCCCAACAGTTCGACTTCGAACAGCAGTGTGGAATAACCGGGGATCGGACCGGATGTACGTGTCCCGTAACCTAATGTATACGGGATATAAATCATCCAACGGTCTCCCACATGCATCCGCCGGAGCGCTTCCTGCCATCCTTCGATCACCTGATTGAGGCGGAATGCCTCCGGACATCCCCGTTTCCAGGAATTATCAAACTCGCGTCCGTTGGCCAGCGTTCCACGGTAATGGACAGAGACGACATCCGTCAGTTCCGGTGAAACCACACCGGTCCCTTTCTCTATCTCCTTATACAACACACCACAAGGGAGCTTGACGACTCCCTCACCGGTAGCCACTTCTTCTAAAAACCGTAGATTCTTTTCTTTATATTCTTCTTTCTTTCCCATTGTTATTCTCATTTCATTTCGTGGCAAAGATACAAAGCATCCCACCTATTAAAATAAACAGAAAGAAATAAAAAGAGGCAAACAATTATACGGCAAGTCTGTTCTTTAATGGCTAAATCTAAACAAAAAAGTTATGCATATACGTACATGGTGTTATGCTGTGCTTTGCCTGTCCTTGCCGATAACGTTGCCTGCACAGAAAGAGCACAAATACCTGGATCACGCATTACCGGAAGCGTGGCAGGAAAACGACAGTGATTTTCAACAGACATTACCGGTAGACGACCAGTGGTGGAAAAACTTCAACGATCCCACACTGGACTCGCTGATAGAAGTAGCCGTAAAGCAAAATTACTCCGTACTGATGGCAGCAGACCGTATCGCTATGGCAAAAGCCAATCTGCGCATACAACAGGGCAGCTATTCGCCGACCCTGGGACTCGCTGCCGGCTGGACCCGGCAACAAAGCAGCGGCCATACGAGCAGCCTGCCGCAGACAACGACCCAATACGGCGATGCCGCCCTGTCCATGAACTGGGAGATCGATGTATTCGGAAGCATCCGCAACCGCGTAAAGGCCCAAAAGGAGAACTTTGCAGCTTCCAAAGAGGACTATAACGCCGTGATGGTCTCCCTTTGCGCACAGGTGGCATCCGCCTATATCAACCTGCGGGAACTGCAACAGGAAGTGGAAGTCGTCAAAAAGAACTGCCTGTCGCAACAAGCGGTCGTCAAGATCACGGAAAAAAGATACGAGACAGGGCTTGTCTCGAAATTGGATGTCGCACAGGCCTTATCCGTCTACTACGACACAAAAGCCTCCCTCCCCATGCTGGAAGCCGGGATCATCCAGTACACAAACGCTTTGGGCGTACTGATGGGACTTTATCCCTGGGACGTCCGGGAAATCATGGAAACACGGAAGCCATTGCCGGAATACATCGAGACAATCGGCATCGGCATTCCCGCAAACCTGCTACTACGCCGGCCGGACATCCGGGCGGCTGAACGCCTGGTAAACGCACGGGCGGCATCGCTCGGCGCCTCCAAATCAGACTGGTGGCCGAAAGTTTTCGTCAAAGGGTCGGTGGGATTCGCTTCGCATGATTTGGACAAACTGGTAAATCATAACAGCTTCACCTACGAGATCGCTCCCGCCATCTCCTGGAATTTCTTTCAGGGAACAAAGTTGGCGCAGGCGACACGGCTGGCTAAAGCCCAGCTCGACGAGTCGATCCGGCAATTCAACCAGGATGTACTGACTGCCGTCCAGGAAGTGGACAATGCCATGAATTTCTATAAGAACTCGATCAAGCAGATCGTCGCGCTCCGGGAAGTCGTCAATCAAGGGAAACAAACGTTGGAACTTTCGCTCGACCTCTATAAACAAGGACTTACACCTTTCCAGAATGTCCTGGACGCACAACGTTCTCTCCTCTCCTATGAGAACGAACTGACACAAGCCAGAGGATCGTCCCTCTTGAGCCTGATCCAGCTTTACCAGGCTTTAGGCGGCGGTTGGGAGATTGAGAATTAAAAATTATTCGAATTAAAAAATAAGAGAGATGAAGACTGCTATTAAAATAGGGATGATGGGATTGTCCATCGTCCTGCTTGCCGGGTGTAAAGAGAAAAGTCACCAGACGGAGATGCCGGCCCCTTCCATCAGTGTAGCGACACCGGTCGTGCGAGACATCACGCTCACAAAAGACTATCCAGGCTATTTGAGTTCCGACCGCATGGTCAACCTGGTAGCGCGCGTGAACGGATATCTGCAATCCTCGCAACTCGTGCCGGGCGCAAAAGTAAAGAAAGGCGACCTGATATTCGTGATCGAACCGGAAGTGTACCAAAATAATGTCACCCAGGCGGAAGCCGCGCTAAACACGGCAAAGGCCCAGGTCGAATATGCCCGCAGCAACTACGAACGCATGAAAGAAGCAGCCAAAAGCGGGGCTGTCAGCCAAATACAGGTCTTGCAGGCCGAATCGACCGCAGCGGAAATGGAGGCATCCGTGCATAATGCCGAAGCTGCTTTGAAAACAGCCCGGACCAACCTGGGCTATTGCTACATCCGGGCTCCCTACGACGGGCGTGTCACCCGTGCAAGCTATGATGTGGGCAACTATATCAACGGCGCTGTCCAACCCGTCACATTGGCTACATTATACAAAGACGACATCATGTACGCCAACTTCAATATCGAAGACAACCAGTTCATACGGATGAAAATGATTGCCGACCAGAACGATCCGAACGTCAAGATGCCTACCCATGTTTCCATACGCCTCGGACAGGACGGACGGCAAAGTTATACCGGGACACTCGACTACCTCTCTCCCAACGTCGACCTGTCGACCGGTACGCTGAACGTCCGCGCCAATCTCGAAAATAAAGACGGCGAATTGAAAAGTGGGCTGTATGTTACAATCACCTTGCCCTACAGCGAACAGAAAGACGCTGTCCTCGTGCGCGACGCCTCTATCGGGACCGACCAGTTGGGAAAATTCCTCTATATAGTGAACGATTCGAATATCGTACGATACCGCCATATCGAACCCGGACAGTTGGTGGACGATACGCTCCGGCAGGTCATCAGCGGTATCCGCCCCGACGAACGGTATGTGACAACCGCCCTGCTGAAAGTCAGAGACGGTATGAGTATTAAGCCTATAAAATAAAAAGCTATGGTAAAATTCTTCATAAACAGACCGATATTCGCTACCGTCCTCGCCCTGATCCTGGTGGTAGCCGGATTGGTCACGCTACACATACTTCCCATCGCGCAATATCCGGAAATCACGCCGCCGACCGTACAGGTATCGGCTTTCTACCCAGGTGCGGATGCGGAAACAGTAGCGCAGACCGTAGGATTGCCCATCGAACAACAGGTAAACGGTGTAGATGGAATGCTTTATATGAGTTCCAATTCATCCAGTTCCGGAGCCTATTCACTAACCATCACGTTCGCTGTCGGTACGGATATCGACATGGCGACCGTCATGGTGCAGAACCGTGTCAGCATTGCACAAAGCAGTCTGCCGGAAGCCGTGATCGTACAAGGCATCACCACCAAGAAGCAATCGTCCAACATCGTTATGATGCTGACGCTAAGCTCCCGTGACTCCACTTACAGCGGGCTGTACCTGAGCAACTACGCCAGCCTCAACATGACGGACGAACTGACGCGTCTGCCGGGTGTCGGCTCCGTCAGTGTCATGGGAGCCGGAAGCTACAGCATGCGTATATGGCTCGATCCGAACGCCATGCGCATCCGCAACCTCACGTCGGATATGATCTTCCAGGCGATCTCGACACAGAACACACAGGTTTCGGCCGGTTACGTCGGGCAACCGATAGCCAAAGCCGACAATCCGTTCCAATACACACTGACGGTAAAAGGCCGTTTGACGACTCCGGAAGAATTCGGGAACATCATCCTCCGTACGGAAGAGGGCGGCAAGATACTCCGCTTGAAAGATGTCGCCCGTATCGAATTAGGCAGTTCTTCCTACAATGTCACCTCCAAACTGAAAGGACAGCCGAGTGCCGCCATAGCCATTTACCAACTCCCCGGTTCCAATTCGCTGGAAGTGGCCAAAGGGGTACGGGCCAAAATGGAACAGTTGGCAGGCAACCTCCCGGAAGGCGTCGTCTATGATGTGACACTGGACACGACACAGGTAATCAATGCCTCCATCGACGAAGTGCTCGTCACTTTCCTGGAGACGACAGCCCTCGTCATACTGGTTATCTTCCTGTTCCTCCAGAATTTCCGTGCCGTTATCATCCCCTGCATCACCATCCCCGTCTCCCTGATCGGAACACTGGCGGTCATGTCGGCCTTAGGATTCTCGATCAATACGTTGACCTTGTTCGGGTTGATCCTGGCCATCGCGATCGTGGTGGATGATGCGATCGTGGTGGTGGAAAACTCGTCGCGGCTGATGGATACGGGGAAATATACCGCCCGTGAAGCCGTGACCGAAGCTATGGGTGAAATTGTCGGCCCGATCGTAGGCGTCGTGCTGGTATTGCTGGCGGTCTTTATCCCGACGACCTTCATCAGCGGTATCTCCGGCCAATTATACAAACAATTTGCCCTGACAATCGCTGCCGCCACCGTCTTAAGCGGGTTCAACTCGCTGACGCTTACGCCGGCCCTGTGCGCCCTGTTCCTGCAAGCGAACAAAGAACCGAAATTCTTTGTATTCAAAGCCTTCAACAAGGTGTTCGGCAAAACCCAGAAAATATATGACGACATCGTCGGCCGCATGCTGAAGAACCCGTTTGTCACGATGGTGATATTCGGGATCATAACGGCCATTGCCATCGTCATGTTTATGCGCTGGCCGACCACTTTCATCCCGAAAGAGGATGACGGTTATTTCCTGATATCCACCCAGCTCCCGCCGGCAGCCAGCCTGAACCGTACGGAAGCAGTCGGAAAGCAGATCGACAAGATCCTCGACAGCTATCCTGAAATCAAGACCTATATCGGAGTAAACGGTTTCTCTATCATGGGTGGCGGCGAACTCTCGAACGCAGGGACCTATTTCGTGATCCTGAAAAACTGGAACGAACGAAAAGGCAAAGAACATACCGCCTCGGCTGTCGTAAACCGTTTCAACCGCGAAGCCTACGGCATCCAGGAAGCACAGATATTCGCAATGGTCCCCCCTGCAATCCCCGGATTGGGAGCTTCGGGAGGCCTGCAACTCCAATTGGAAGACCGTAATAATCTGGGCCCGACGGAGATGCAGCATGCTATCGAAACACTGCAAGCCACGTACCGGAGCAAGCCGCAATTGCTCAGCCTTTCGAGCATGTACCAAGCCAACGTCCCCCAGTATAACCTGGCTATCGACCGCGACAAGGTGCAATTGCTCGGCCTGCAGCTCAACCAGGTTTTCGCGACTCTAAGCTACTATATGGGAGCCGCCTATGTAAACGACTTCGTCGAATTCGGGCGTATCTACCAGGTAAAGATCGAGGCCTACGACCAAGCTCAAAAAGTTATAGACGACGTGTTGCACCTGAGCCTCGAAAACAATTCCGGCAAAATGGTTCCTTTCTCCGCCTTTACGGAAGTGAAGGAGCAGTTGGGACTGGATCAGATCAACCTGTACAATATGTATAAGTCGGCATCCATCACCTGCATAGCCAATCCGAAATATAGTTCCGGCGAAGCGATCCAGGCTATGGAAGAACTCGTACAGGAGCAATTAGGCAATAATTTCGGATATGAATGGACATCCGTCGCTTACCAGGAAACGAAAGCAGGCTCCACCACCATGCTCGTCTTTGCAATGGCTCTTTTGGTCGCCTTCCTGGTTCTTTCGGCCCAGTATGAAAGTTGGACAAGCCCAATCGCCGCCATCATGGGACTTCCGATCGCCCTGTTAGGGGCCATTTTGGGTTGTTTCGTCATGGGCGTGCCGGTCAGCATCTATACACAAATCGGTATCATCCTGCTGATCGCCCTCTCTGCGAAGAACGGCATCCTGATTGTCGAATTTGCCCGTGACTACCATAAGGCCGGCAATCCGATACGCGAATCCGCACTCGAAGCCGGCCATGTCCGTCTGCGTCCGATCCTGATGACTTCATTCGCATTCGTCTTAGGGGTGATGCCTCTGCTGTTTGCAACAGGAGCCGGAGCGGGAAGCCGTCTATCCTTAGGAGCGGCAGTCGTATTCGGCATGGCGGTAAACACCATTTTTGCAACGATGTTTATCCCCAGCTTCTACGAGTTGATGCAGTTATTCCAGGAAAAGGTATTGGACAAATTCAGCCGGAAACAGAAATAAGCCGGGATACAGGTAACACCGAACATAGGGAGATGTGTCGAATTCACCCTTTGTTCCCACATTGAGGGCATAGCCGTCAAGCGCGGGAACAAAGGGGCTTTCGACACATCTTCCTTCTTTTATCAATCGACTTTATATTCTCCTATCTGCTTGAACCCGTTCAGGAAGTCCGTAACAGGCAAACGTTTCTTACCTGCCAACTGAACCGACAGCAGGCGCAGATAGCCGTCTTCCACCGCGATATCGATATAGCTTTTACGGTTGGTCCGGATGGTTCCGACGGGAAGTTCATGTGCGGCAGGGCGCTTCTCTGCCTGATAGATTTTCAGCGCGGTGCGCACGCCCTCCGGAGAAACGATTTCAGTCCAGGCAGCCGGATAAGGAGACAGGCCGCGGATGAAGTCATAAACCCTTTTCACCGGCTGAAGCCAGTCGATACGGCAAGTTTCTTTGAAAATCTTCGGAGCAGGACGGAGTTCGGAAGGATCTTTATAAAATTCTTCCTGAGGAACGGCATCTGTTTTTCCTTCCAACAACAAATCGACGGTTTCCAGTACTAGCCCGGCTCCCATCGTCATCAAGCCGTCATGGACGATCCCCACATCATCCGTATCGGCTATAGGCAAATGCTTCTGGCGGATGATCTTACCTGTGTCGATCTCGTGAGTCAGGAAAAAGGTGGTCGCACCGGTTTCCGTATCTCCGTTGATCACCGCCCAGTTGATAGGAGCTGCCCCCCTGTATTGGGGAAGCAAAGAGGCATGGAGGTTAAACGTTCCCAGACGCGGCATATCCCAGACAACCTCCGGCAGCATACGGAAAGCGACGACGATCTGCAAGTCCGCTTTCAAAGCCCGCAGCTCGGAAAGAAAAGCCTCATCTTTCAACTTTTCGGGCTGGAGTACCGGTAATCCCTTCGATAGGGCATATTGCTTCACCGGGCTTGCCTGTAAGACACTGCCATGACGGCCGACCGGTTTGTCCGGCATCGTAATCACCCCTACTATATTGTATCCGCCTTCAACCAAGGCACGCAGGCTCTCCACCGCAAAATCGGGAGTGCCCATATAAACGATTCGTAAATCTTCTTTCTTCATTTTTTAATCTCCTGAAAAGTTTTCAACCAGCACTTCGCGGTATGAATTAAATATTTTCGATTTGGACATAAAGCCGATATACCGTCCTTCCTCGTCTACAACCGGCAGGTTCCAGGCCTTCGTATCGTCAAAGATACGCATGATCTGTTCCATCGGCGTCCCTACCTGGATCTTGGCAGGTGCCGAAACCATGAACTTGGAGACGTGAAACCGATTATATAACTCAGGGCGGAACATAATGTTCCGGATATTGTCCAACAGAACAAGCCCCAACAGGATACCCCGTTCGTCGATAACGGGGAACATATTTCGCCCGCTCTTGGCAATCACCTTCACCATATCTCCCAAGGACATTTCGGGAGAGACAGTCAGGAAGTCGCGCTCGATCACACTGTCGGTATTCAGCAACGTCAACACGGCACGGTCTTTATGATGGGTAAGCAACTCCCCTTTCTGGGCCAGACGCATCGAATAGATACTGTGTGGAAGAAACATCTTGATCGTGATATAGGAGCTCACAGATACGATCATCAGTGGAAGGAAAAGAGCATACCCGCCGGTCAGCTCGGCAATTAGGAAGACACCGGTCAACGGCGCATGCATGACACCGGACATGATACCCGCCATTCCCAACAAGGCGAAGTTCTTCTCCGACAGATACATCGTAAAGGGAAAATAGTTGGACGCATGCGCAAACACGAATCCGGCAATACATCCTAAATACAAACTGGGAGCAAATATACCACCACAACCGCCTCCAGCATTCGTCGCGCTCGAAGCAAAAACCTTAAACAACAAGATCAGCGTAAGGAATATCTGCAATCCCCAATAGGTATCGTTCAGACTATAGAACATACTCTTATCCATTATATGGGAGAACTGCCCGTTCAACAAAGACGAAATCGTATCATAACCTTCACCATAGAGCGGAGGAAATATGAAGATCAGCACACTCAGCATGATCCCCCCAACGACGAATTTCTTCCAGTAATTATTCAAGTTCCGGTACATCCCCTCGACCCGGTTCATGACTTTGGTAAAATAGAGAGACACCAAACCACAGAAAACACCTAGTAACAGCACATAAGGAATACGCTCGATCACAAACGCTTCGGTCTGGGAAAACGGAAACATTGCTTCCGTACCCGTAAAAATATAGGAAACAGTCGCAGCCGTCACCGAAGTGATAAGCAAAGGAAGTACCGACGTCATCGTCAGGTCCAACAACAGCACTTCCACCACAAACACCACCCCAGCAATCGGAGCTTTGAATATACCGGCAATCGCCCCGGCAGCCCCACAGCCGACCAGCAACATCAAAGTCTTTTGCTCCATGCGGAACAGGCGGCCCAAGTTGGATCCGATCGCAGCCCCTGTCAACACAATAGGTGCCTCTGCCCCGACCGATCCGCCGAAACCGATGGTGACGGAACTGGCGACAATGGAAGTCCAAGCATTATGAGGCTTGATGCGGCTCTTCCGCTGGGAAATGGCATAGAGTATCTTCGTCACCCCATGGCTGATATCATCCCGTACGATATATTTTACAAACAAACCGGCAAGCAGGATACCAATCACCGGATAAAGCAGATACAGGTAATTCGCCCCATCCTGATTAAAATTGCCGGTCAGAAGATGTTGTATAAAATGAATGATCGACTTCAGGACAATAGCTGCTGCTGCCGTACAAATACCGACCAGAAAACTGACGATCAATATGAAATGCTTCTCTTTTATATGCTTGTCCCGCCATAACAGGAACCGATAGAAAAGTTGAAAATTGAAAATTGAAAATTGAAAATTATCCTTCATAATCAACACCTCTATTTTTTAATTCTTAATTCCTCAAACGCCTTTACCAGTAATTACTGTTTTAACTGTATAGATCAGAATTGTCAGATCCAGTGTCAGCGACATATTTTCGTAATATAATATATCATATTCCATACGCTCCACCATTTTGTCCACACTTGCCGCATAGCCGTACTTCACCATCCCCAACGAGGTAATGCCCGGACGGACATTGTGCAACAGATAGTAGTAGGGAGCCGTTTTCACGATCTCGTCGATAAAATATTTCCGTTCGGGGCGCGGTCCGACCAGCGACATATCCCCTTTCAGCACGTTCCAGAACTGCGGTAACTCGTCCAAGCGGTATTTCCGCATCACCCGTCCGAAGGGAGTGATACGGGAATCGTCCTCCGACGAAAGCGACGGGCCGTTCTCTTCGGCATTGACATACATGGTGCGGAACTTGTACATCCAAAACGGCTGTCCGAGATAACCGATCCGCTCCTGGCGGAAAAACACGGGTCCCGGAGAATCCTTCTTCACCCGCCATGCGATATAGGCGAATAAGGGAGAGAGCAACAGCAGTGCAACGACAGAACAGACCTTATCCAGAAAAAGCTTTATGTTCTGTTCGGCCGGTGAAAAGTTGTTATCCGTCACATCGACCAACGGGATTCCCCGTATCGTCCGAAGCTGTATTTTCGAAAACATATTGAACCGGTCCGCCAACACCTTTATCGGACGTTTATACCGGTAGAGCGAATAGAGGATTCCTAAAAGCACCTTATTATTCTTCGACTCGACAGCTAAAACGATTTCATCCACATTCTTTTTTTCCATCAAGACCGGAATATCTTCCACCGTCCCCAGCACCTGATTCCGGTCGGCCTTGACCGGCGTCCTCTCGTCTTCCGAGACAAAGCCGCAAATATCATAGCCCAAGCGATACAAATCGTGGGCGATGCGGACAGCCTTCCCTCCCGCACCGATAATCAGCACCTTCATCGCCCACTCCCGGTTCTTTATCTTCCTCATCCCGCTTTGCGTAATCAGCAGACGCGGGATATAGGTTATGAAAAACTGCAATCCGAACATTCCGAAGAACAGTTTATAATAGATATCGATCGAACGGGGAATATCGTCGAGCAGCAATGCAAAAAAGACGAAAACCGTCCCGATCAGCACGGTAATGAATGTCGAGAAAAGTTCGGTGAGGCGGGACTTCCCGAACGGCTTGTTATAATATCCCGAAAAATAATAAAGCACCAGCCAGAAAAGAGGAATGACTACCTGGCCGCCAAGCACACCCGGATATTGCAAATAATCAAGCAGACTATCTGCCCCCTCATCGATGGCGAACACCTCATAGCGAAGGATATTGAATAGCAACCACGCTACCGAAGCCGATATAAAATCCGATAATATGTATTTTCCAGCCTGCTTGCTCTTCTTCATTTTTATCTGATTACCTGGATAACGCCACCGTCTCCTAATTTGATGATATTGGAAGGCTTGGCCTTGTTCATATCATCCTGGCGATATTTCACAATATAATCGACCCCGTTCTTAATACTGTCCGACACCTCGCTGAAATTACCCGGAGAAGGCTCGCCGCTCACATTCGCAGAGGTAGAGACCAACGGCTTGCGGAAACGTTCGCACAGTCTACGGGAAAACTCTTCGTTCGTCACCCGGATACCAACACTTCCGTCTTCACCCAAGAGATTGCCCGCCAGGTTCTTCGCATGAGGATAGATAATTGTGAGCGGTTTATCGGCCACCTCTATCAGATCCCAGGCTATATCGGGCATATCCGACACGTACATGCTCAGTTTTGCCGAACTGTTGGTCAATACCAGCATAGCCTTATTGTCCGTTCTCTTCTTCAACTCGTACACTTTTTGTACGGCTTTCTCGTTGGTCGCATCGCAACCAATTCCCCAGATCGTATCTGTAGGATAGAGTATTATGCCTCCCGCCTGCATAATTTCGCAGGCTTTTTGAATATCTTCCGTCATTGTTTTTTAAATAATGTCACAAATGTACAAATGATTCGCGGACTTGGAAACAAATGAAATAAAAATTAGATGCTAATGCAATTTATATTCGACATTGTCGAAAACAAATTGCATTAGCATCTAATTGCAGACTCAAAAGAGAGACATCAATTTCCACACCGAAGACAACGAATGCAAATTTCCCGAAAATTATAATTTAATAAAAAAGCAAGCCACCGAACAGAAATATCCATTTATATTATCTAACTTTACGGATTCAAATATATTGGAGGTTTTATCACCATAAACCCGCATATCCGATATATCAGAGACGATAAAAAAGAAAAAAACAATATATAATGATTACAAAATGGAACTTTCAAACCCCAACAGAAGAAGAGTTACATAAGAGAGACAGGCTGGCAAGCCAACTGGGACTCAGTCCGGTCGTATGTCTTTTGCTCGTTCAGCGAGGACTCACCACTGTTGAAGAGGTGAAGAAATTCTTTAAACCCTGCTTGAACGACCTGCATGATCCATTCCTCATGCCGGACATGGAGAAGGCGGTCAAACGCTTGAATAAAGCACTGGGTAATAAAGAAAAGATTTTGATTTACGGAGACTACGATGTAGACGGTACAACTGCCGTCTCATTGGTCTACAAGTATTTGCGTCCTTATTCATCGGCATTGGATTATTATATTCCGGACCGGTATGACGAAGGATACGGGATTTCGTACAAAGGGATCAATTACGCCCGGGAAAACGGGATCACGCTAGTGATCTCGCTCGACTGCGGCATCAAGGCCATCGAAAAGATCGAATATGCCAAGCAGTTGGGGATCGATTTTATTATCTGCGACCATCACATGCCGGACGACACATTGCCCGATGCCGTCGCCGTACTGGATGCCAAGCGGGTGGACTCGGTCTATCCGTACGAACATCTGTCGGGATGCGGCGTCGGGTTCAAGTTCATGCAGGCATTCGCCAAAAGCAACAACTTCCCGTTTGCCGACCTGGAGAAACTGCTGGAGCTGACGGCGGTCAGCATCGCCTCGGACATCGTCCCCATCACCGGCGAAAACCGCATATTGGCTTACTACGGCCTGAAGCAGCTTAACAGCAATCCGAGCCTCGGCCTGAAAGGGATCATCGATATCTGCGGCCTGTCGGGCAAAGAGATCACGATCAGCGACATCGTCTTCAAGATCGGACCTCGCATCAACGCTTCCGGCCGTATGATGAACGGAAAGGAAGCGGTCGAACTGCTCCTGGCGAAGGATGTCGACGTGGCCCGCGAAAAGAGCGAGAGCATCAACCAATATAACGAAGAACGCCGCGAACTGGACAAGAAGATCACGGACGAGGCGAACGCCATCATTGACGAATTTCAGAATATGGAAGACCGTAAGGCGATCATCGTCTACAATCCGGGATGGCATAAAGGGGTGATCGGCATCGTCGCTTCCCGCCTGACGGAAAAATACTACCGCCCGGCAGTCGTCCTGACGAAATCGTCCGAACTGATAACGGGTTCCGCCCGTTCGGTCACGGGATTCGACATATACAAAGCAATCGAAAGCTGCCGCGACCTGTTGGAAAACTTCGGCGGGCACACGTATGCCGCCGGCCTCTCCCTGAAAGAGGAAAACCTGGACGCTTTCACCCAGCGGTTCCTCAAGCTGGCCGCCGACGAGATCATCCCCGAACAGATGACGCCGCAGATCGATATAGATGCCGTGCTGGACCTGCAAGATATCAACGCCAAGTTCATGAGTGAGTTGAAAAAGATGAATCCGTTCGGCCCGGACAACCAGAAGCCCGTATTCTGCTCGCTCGGAGTCAAAGATTACGGAACCAGCAAGTTGGTAGGGAAAGACTTGGAACATATCAAACTGGAATTGATCGACGACAAGTCGAACACACCGATACACGGCATTGCATTCGGCATGCACCAGCACAATACGCATATCAAGAACATGAAGCCTTTCAATATCTGCTACACCATCGAGGAGAACACCTACAACGGCAACACGTCGTTGCAACTGATGGTGAAGGACATCAAGGAGAACGATATATGAAGGGATGCGGTGGATGTCTACCATAAGATCTTAGGGAAGTATTGGGGATACCCTGCTTTCCGTCCCCTACAGGAGGATATTATC
>ERZ791574.1077-NODE-1077-length-15789-cov-3.366150_pt1 | contig 15789 bp, 13 predicted proteins | sample MGYA00433098_ERZ791574 | MGnify/ENA primary metagenome ERZ791574 (study PRJEB30046, sample SAMN00791933) | human gut metagenome | study: EMG produced TPA metagenomics assembly of the A metagenome-wide association study of gut microbiota in type 2... | reverse complement strand
CAGGACTTTCTGGTTGCGGAGACAGGACTCGAACCTGCGACCTCCGGGTTATGAGCCCGACGAGCTACCAACTGCTCTACTCCGCGATATTTATTTTTGGTGCCGGTGACCGGACTCGAACCGGTACAGTATTGCTACCGGGAGATTTTAAGTCTCCTGTGTCTACCATTCCACCACACCGGCAGCTTATCGGCGAACATTAGGATACCATACTCCCGGGGAACTTGTCAAGAGGAAACTTTAAAATAAGGAAAGAAAATTGAAATGCCGCGAAATGCCACGGCATTTCAATCTGGAGCGGCTGATGGGAGTCGAACCCACCTATGCAGCTTGGGAAGCTGCCGTTCTACCGATGAACTACAGCCGCAGGAACGTATTGTATTATAGCAGACCTTTCTTTATTTTGCAACACGAAAAATGGCGGGTCTTCTGAAAAAGTTAGGAGGATCTCCGAGGGTCAAATGACGGCGGCATGAACGCCTTTGCACACTCATATAATGCACCGATCAGAAAGGGGAGGTCATCATGAAAAAAATCCTGGCGCTGATGGGCGCCGTATTGCTGCTGAGCGTCAGCGCCCGGGCTGTGGAGGTGTCCGCGCCCTCGGCAGTGCTGATGGAAAAGGAGACAGGGACCGTGCTGTTTGCCAAAAACGAGCACGAAAAGCTGGAACCGGCCAGCGTCACTAAAATTATGACGCTGCTGCTGACCATGGAGGCTATTGACGGCGGGACACTGCGCTATGAGGACACCGTTACCGCCTCACCTCACGCCTGCTCCATGGGCGGCAGTCAGATTTGGCTGAAGGAGGGGGAACGGCTGACCGTGGACGAGATGCTGAAGGCCGTGTGCGTGGTATCCGCCAATGACTGCGCCGTGGCACTGGCAGAGCATCTGGCCGGCAGCGAGGAAGCCTTCGTGGAGCGGATGAACCGGCGGGCAGCGGAGCTGGGGATGAACGACACTACTTTCAAAAACGCCTGCGGTCTGCCGGTGGAGGGCCACGTCACCTCTGCCTACGACATTGCTTTGATGAGCCGGGAGCTGATGCTGCATCATCCGGATATCCGAACATATACAACAGTCTGGATGGACACCCTTCGAGATGGGGCATCCTCACTGGTCAATACCAACAAGCTGGTGCGATTTTATGATGGTACCACTGGATTGAAGACCGGCTCCACCAACGCTGCCGGGTACTGTATCTCCGCCACGGCGGAGCGGGAGGGCATGGAACTGATCGCCGTCATTCTCAAGGGAAAGACCTCTCCGGAGCGGTTTGCAGATGCGCAGACGCTGTTGAATTACGGCTTTGCATCCTATGCCCTGAAAACCGTTATCCCCGACGAACCGCTGCCGCCGGTGCCGGTGACGTTGGGGACGCAGGCCACGGTCCAGCCAATTCTTGGAGAAGGAAATCAGCTGCTGCTGGAAAAGGCCCGGACGGGGGAACTGGGCCAGTCCGTGACGCTGGAATCCTCCGTGCAGGCCCCGGTGGCGGTGGGGGATCGGCTGGGGACGCTGACCGTCACCTCTGGGGAAGGGGTTCTGGCGGAGCTGCCCCTACTGGCGGGAGAAGAAGTTCCACGGATCACCTTCCGCCAAATGCTGCCACGGGTGCTGCGGATCGCCTGTCTGGTTGAGTGAACGGATCTCACACCGCCCTTTTTCTCTTGCCGTACCCGGGGAAAAATGCTATACTGGACAAACAGAGGGAAAATGCGCCCTCTGGCTGAAATTTGATACATGAGGGTGAATCACATGCTGGATGTTCAGTTGTTTGATCTGCATACATTTTTACCGAAGCCTTACGAGGAGGAACTGCTGCCCCGTTTGAAAAAAGCCCATGAAGAACTCCAGACCGGCACCGGTCTGGGCGGAGAATTCACCGGATGGGTGCATCTGCCTCAGGCATATGACCGGGAAGAATTTGCCCGAATCCAGGCTGCCGCCAAGAAGATCCAAAGCGATTCTCAGGCATTGGTGGTCATCGGCATCGGCGGCAGCTATCTGGGAGCCCGCGGCGTGATCGACTGCCTGTGCTCCCCTAATTATAATCTGAAAAAGAAAGAGACCCCCAATGTGTACTTTGTGGGCAACGGTCTCTCCGGCGACGCACTGAGCGAGGTACTGGATCTGGTGCGGGATGTGGATTTCTCCGTGAATATCATCTCCAAATCCGGTACCACCACGGAGCCTGCCGTGGCATTCCGTTTCTTCCGGGAGCTGCTGGAGGAGAAATACGGCAAGGAGGAAGCTGGCAAGCGCATCTACGCCACCACCGATAAGGCCCGGGGTGCGCTGAAATCTCTGGCGGACGCCGAGGGCTGGAAGACCTTTGTGGTGCCGGATGACATCGGCGGCCGCTATTCCGTCCTTACCGCCGTGGGCCTGCTGCCCATCGCCGTTACCGGTGTGGATGTGGAGGCCCTGATGGAGGGCGCGGCTGAGATGATGAACGTCTGTGCCGACGGCTCCTACGATAGTCCCGCATGGCAGTATGCCGCTCTGCGGTATGAGCTGTACCGGGCCGGGTACGCCATTGAAATTCTGGGCTGCTACGATCCAGCCTTCCGGTTTATGACGGAGTGGTGGAAGCAGCTCTACGGCGAGAGCGAGGGAAAGGACGGCAAGGGCCTGTTCCCCGCCAGTGTGGAGTTTACCGCAGACCTGCACTCCATGGGGCAGTATATTCAGGAGGGCCGCCGGATCCTCTTCGAGACGATCGTGCGGCTGGGTGCCTCCGACCGGCAGCTGGCCGTTCCTCGGGACGAGACGGACGGCGACGGGCTGAACTTCCTTGCGGGTGCGTCTATGGACCACATCCGGGACCGGGCCACGGAGGGAACGCTCTTGGCCCACAGTCAGGGCGGCGTACCCAACGTCATTGTGAATGTGGGCGGTAAGGGCCCCCGTGAGCTGGGCCGGCTCATCTACTTCTTTGAGTATGCCTGCGGCTTGTCCGGCTATCTGCTGGACGTGAATCCCTTCGACCAGCCCGGTGTGGAGGCGTATAAGAAAAATATGTTTGCCCTCCTCGGCAAGCCCGGCTACGAGGATCGTAAGGCAGAACTGGAAGCCAAGCTGACCGAAAAGCGTTGAGGAAAGCGGAATAAGAAAAGCGGAATATGCAAAAAAACACGGCAGAGTATACATTGCTCTGCCGTGTTTATAAACAAATTTTGAAGTTACTTTTTGGGATTGTCTTTTTCCATTCTTTATGGTATGCTATGACTACGAAAGGTCCCGTTAATTACGGAGACGAACTATGACAGGAGTGATCTATTATGGTTAGACTGATTATGGGCGTCAAGGGTTCCGGCAAAACCAAGCAGCTCATCGAACTCATCAACGCTGCCGCGAAGGATGAGGCCGGCAATGTGGTCTGCATTGAGCCGAAGCGTGATATGTCCTACAATATTCACTACAACATCCGCCTGATCGACGCGCAGGAATACGATCTGCACAGCTATGAGGTATTCCGTGGCTTTATCAGCGGTCTGTATGCCGGCAATTATGATATTTCTCAGGTGTTCATCGACAACCTGTGCAAGACCGTGGGTGCCGATGTGGATGCGGAGACTGAGAAGTTCCTCAACTGGCTGGATGTATTCGGCGAGCGGAACAACATCAAGTTCACCGTCACCATCAGCGGCGACGTGGGAACTGCTACCGATGGTATGCGGAAGTACCTGTAATTGAATAAAAGAAAACCGCCTTGCTGAAAAGCAAGGCGGTTTTTGTTGTCCGGATTTGAAAGCTCAGCTTTCTTGGGCGTGCAAAGTACCGTTGGGGGTGGAGAGACAGCAGGAGGATACGCCGAAGCAGCGCAGCAACTGTTGACGGGTCTCCAGAGCCTTTTCGTTGAGATACCAGACTACCGTATCCTTTGTCTCCAGATAGGCGCAGGCGTAGCGGTCAGAATAGTAGGTGCGGCCTTGGGCTTCCAGTGCGGACACAGCGTCCCCGCTGAAGGCGGTGGGTTTTCCGGTACCCTTCCGGCCGCGGCCCTCCGCCGTCAGAAGCAGGGCGAGCTTCTCGCCGGGGATCTGGTCATTCAGAGCGCTGAGCGCGTAGTAGACGGTCTCCAAAGGCTCCATGGCATATACGGGAACAGCGCCGTCCGTGTCCTCATGTCCGGACACCTGCAGCACGATCCGGTCTGCGGCCTTTCCGAGGGCCTGATAGTCCGGAACTGCTTCCCCACGGGACGGAGCACTTGCCGCCACATACAGCTTTTTCTCCGGCACAGTGGCCCGGAGCGCCTGTACGAAGGCAGCCAGGGCGTCGCCATTTTCAGCGGACGGGGTGATGTTCAGATAAACGCCGTCATAGCTGCTGTCGGTCAATGCTTCGGCAACTGCCGTGGCTGCGGCGGTGGTGCTCTTCAGAACGCCGGACTGACCGGAAATACCCAGCAGGACCGTCTGGCCGGAGGCGGTTGCTGTTTCCATGACCTGTTTCTGCGTATTGCTGATACTCAAAGCCAGCCGGGGGTTCTGGCCGCCGGTCAGCGTTCCCGCCGTGAGTATGACGGTCTGATATCCGGAAAGGTCCTCCGCTTCCTCGCCGGAGCGGAGAAGGACCATGGCCTCGTTTGCGGTCTGAGCAGGGTGCAGTTTGTCATACAGGCGGCTGAGCATGACCGCCGCCTGTTCCCGGGTGGCGTACCGATCCGGCACGAACAGATCATTCCCCATACCGCTGACCAGACCCAGCTCGTAGGCCATAGCGATATGCCCCTTGTTGGTGGTCACGTCCCGGAAGGGAAGCGGATCATCCTCCGCGAGGCCGGCGATGGGCCCGTAGCCCAAGGCCCGGATCAGCATGACTGCCAATTCCTCCCGGGTGATGGGATCGCCGGGACGGAAATCGCCGGTCTGACGGGTGACGGCCCCGTGCTCATAGCAGGCCCGGAGGGCCGGCTCATACCAGGCGCCCTGAGGCACATCCGAAAAGATCCGGTAGTAGGTCTCACCGCTCTGCCAGCCGAAAAAACGGCTGAGTGCCACGGCGAAGCCCGCCCGGGTCATGGGCTGGCCCACGCCGAAGGTATCGGCGGTCTTGCCCTGAAACCATCCCTGAGCCGCGCAGCGGTCGATGGCGGTTGCCGCCCAGTGGTTGGACGGCACATCCCGAAAGGAAGCCGCCCCGGCGGGAACGGTAAGCGCCCCGCTCAGCACCGCGCACAGGCACAGGCAGGCGGTCAGCTTTTTCAAAATCGTTCGTTTCATCTATCTGCCTCCTTATGGAAAGGGTATCCGTTTTTGGACTTTATTAGACGGTTTTGGGAAAAACTCCCACCTATTGTAGCAGACAGCGGCCTGTTCGTCAAATCCGGAGGGAAAACTGGCTGAAAAACAGGGAAAAAACCGAAGGGGCCTCTTTCGCTGAGCAGAAAAATGTGGTATCCTATATGCGCTTTATGAACTCTTACGGAGGATTGATTATGAACAACAACGAGATCCTGCTTTTGAAGCTGGGCGAGGTGGTGCTGAAGGGCCTGAACCGCCGCAGCTTTGAGGATAAGCTGGTGAGCAATGTCCGCCGCCGGATGAAGCCCTGCGGCAGCTTCCAGATCTACATTCGCCAGAGCACCATCTACGTGGAGCCCCAGACCGAGGACTGCGACATGGAGGCCGCTTTCAAGGCTGCCCGTCAGGTGTTCGGCATCGTGACGGTGGCCCGCGCCGTCCCCTGCGCCAAGGAGATGGACGCCATTGCGGAGACCGCCAAGACCTATCTGGCGGATGAATTTGCCAAGGCCGGAACCTTCAAGGTGGAGAGCCGCCGGGCGGACAAGCAGTTCCCTATGAACTCCATCCAGATCTCCCAGTATGTAGGCGGCGAGCTGGGGCAGTTCTTCAACGTGAAAGCGGATATGCACCATCCTGATCTTACGGTTTATGTGGAGATCCGGGAGAAGTACGCCTATATCCACACGCCCTCTGTCCCCGGCGCCGGCGGTCTGCCCATCGGTATGGGCGGCCGGGCGGTGAGCCTGCTTTCCGGCGGTCTGGACAGCCCCGTTTCCTCCTATATGATTGCCCGCCGGGGCGTGGAGCTGGAAATGGTGCACTTTGTTTCTCCCCCGTACACCTCCCAGCAGGCGCTGGACAAGGTGCTGGAGCTGGCCCGGCTGCTGACGGTGTACTGCGGCCGGATGATCGTCCACATCATCCCCTTCACGGAAATTCAGGAGGAGATCCGCCGCCAGTGCCCCGAGGAATACTTTACCCTCATCATGCGCCGGTTTATGATGCGGCTGGCAGAGGCCGTGGCCCGGAAGTCCCACGCCTCTGCGCTGGTTACCGGCGAATCTCTGGGTCAGGTGGCCAGCCAGACCATCAAGGCCCTGGGTGTCACGGAGGACGTGACGAAAATGCCCGTTCTGCGGCCCCTCATCGGCACCGACAAGGTGGAGATCATCCGCATGGCCAGGGAGATCGGCACCTACGAGACCTCCATTCTGCCCTATGAGGACTGCTGCACAGTCTTTACCCCCCGCCACCCCGCCACCCGGCCGGTGCTGGAGGACGTGGTGCAGGCCGAGTCCGTTCTGGATATTGACGGCCTGGTGGCCAAGGCCCTGGAGGGCGAGACCTGGGTTCGGGTAAAGCCCTGACCGGATCGGAAAGAAGGCATCTGTTATGTCACATACCGCTGAGATCATTGCCGTCGGTACGGAACTGCTTCTTGGAAATATCACCAACACCAACGCCAGCGAGATCTCACGGGCGCTGTCTGCTGTTGGCGTCAATGTGTTCTGGCATACCGTGGTAGGGGACAACCCGGAACGGCTGCGGGAGGCGCTGGACATCGCCCGGAAGCGGGCGGACGTCATCCTTACCACCGGCGGCCTTGGTCCCACCTATGACGATCTTACCAAGCAGACCGTCTGCGAGACCTTCGGCAAGCCGCTGGTCCTGCGGGAGGATGTGCTGGAGCATATTCGGACTTATTTTGCCCGGAACGTCCACCTGACCATGCCGGAAAATAACCGTCAGCAGGCGGAGTTTCCCGCCGATTGCGTGATCTTCGACAATCCGGTGGGCACCGCTCCCGGCTGCGCCTTTGAAGCGGAGGGGGTGCACGTGCTGATGCTGCCCGGTCCGCCCTTTGAAATGCGGACCATGCTGCAAAACTGGGCGGTCCCCTATCTGCGGGGACTTTCCAAGGAGGTCATTGTGTCCCATGACATTATGACCTTCGGCCTTGGGGAAAGCCCTATGGAGGATCTGATGCGGGAGCGGATATCCCGGATGGAAAATCCATCCCTCGCCACCTACGCCAAGCCCAGCGAGGTCCGACTCCGCGCTACTGCCAAGGCGGACAGCGCAGCGGCGGCGGAGGCCATGCTGGTCCCGGTGGTAAAAGAGGTGACGGATTATTTGGGAGACGTGGTGTACGGCGTGGATGTCCCTAATCTGGAGATCGTCTGCATGACACACCTGAAGGAAAAGGGCTGGACCTTCGCCACGGCGGAAAGCTGCACCGGCGGCCAGATAGCCGCCCGGATCACGGCCCTGTCCGGGGCCTCCAGTGTGTATCGGGGCGGCGTGGTGAGCTACTGGACCAGCGTAAAGGCAGAGGTGCTGGGGGTGCCCCAGACGCTTCTGGACCAATACGGCGCCGTGTCGGAGGAATGTGCCCGATCCATGGCGGAAAATGCCCGGCGGATCACCGGAGCTGACATTGGCCTGTCCGTCACCGGCGTGGCCGGTCCGGACCCGGACGAGCGCAACAACCCGGTGGGACTGGTGTATGTGGGTCTGGCGTCCCCCGATGGGACGTGGTGCCGGAAGCTGGAGTTGGGCAAGCGCCGCCGGGATCGCATTCAGGATCTGGCTGCCAACCACGCCTACGATATGCTGCGCCGCTGCCTGACTGGACTGCCGGTGGAGCAAAGCGGCACCGGAAAACACATGGAAAAGCTGTAAAACGCGACGAAAATCGCAAATAACAGCAAAATGACAGCAAAAAGGACACTGGCTTGTTATGCAAGCCAGTGTCCTTTTTATCATTATGATGCTTGCGCTGCCGCCGATCGGATCACTTCAGGACCCGGACGCAGCCCTCGATCAGGCTCATGGTGACGGTATCGCCCACGCTGAAACGCTCCGTCAGCTGGGGGTTGTAGACCTCCACGATGATGGGCTGCTCATTCAGCATGACCTCGTACTCGATCTTGGCGCCGTAATAGGTGGCACGGGAAACGGTACCGGGGAGAGCACCGGCGTCCTTGGTAAGCAGGAAGGATTCGGGGCGGACCGTCAGGCAGCAGGCACCGCCCACTTCCACACCCTCCATCTTGCCGGGGGCGGGGATGGAGAAGGTCTTTCCACCAATCTCCACCAGCGCGGCCTCGCCGTCACGGCCCTTGAAGGTGCCGTCGATGAAGTTGGCCTTGCCGATGAAGTTTGCCACAAAGCGGCTGGCGGGCTGCTCGTAGATCTCCTGAGGAGTGCCCTGCTGGCAGATAACGCCGTCCTTCATGATGACCACCTTGTCGGAGATGGCCATGGCCTCGGACTGGTCATGGGTGACGTACAGAGAGGTGATCCCCAGCCGCTGCTGGAGGGCGCGGAGCTCATCCCGCATGCTCTCGCGGAGCTTGGCGTCCAGGTTGGACAGGGGTTCGTCAAACAGCAGCACGGAAGGCTCGATGACCACGGCACGGGCCAACGCCACACGCTGCTGCTGGCCGCCGGAGAGCTGGTTGGGGAACCGCTTCTCCATGCCTTTGAGCTGCATCAGCTCCACTACGTCATTGGTGCGGCGGATGATCTCATCCTGAGGGATCTTGGCCACACGCAGACCGTAGGCGATGTTCTCCCAGATGTTCAGGTGGGGGAACAGGGCGTAGGACTGGAACACCATGGAGATGCCCCGCTTGTTGGGGGGGATCTTGGCTACGTCCCGGTCTCCGATGAACACGTTGCCGCTGGTGGGATACTCAAAACCGGAGATCATCCGCAGGGTGGTGGTCTTGCCGCAGCCGGAGGGGCCCAGCAATGTCACCATCTCGCCGTCCTTGATCTCAAGATTGATATGGTCAACAGCCACGAAGTCCTTGCCGGTATCGGGCTGCTGGAAAATTTTGGTCACGTCCTTCAGGACTACGCCGGAACTCTTCTTGCTGAAGCCCAGCTTCTCATTCTTCTCTTGGCTCATTTTGATTCCTCCGTTTTCGTTTTAGCTTGGGGCACCTTGGAACGGGGCGCCAGCAGAAGGTTGATGACGGTGTTGAACAGGCCGATAAACACCAGCAGAATGCCCACCATCATCGTGACAAAGGCGGCTGCCTGCCCGTATTTCGCCAGGTCAAACAGGGAGTAGATGTTGCTGGTGACCAGCTTCCACCGGGGAGAGACCAGGAAGATCACCGCGCTGACGGCAGTGATGGCCTTGGTGAAGGAGTAGACAATGCCGGAGAAGAAGGCGTTTTTCAGCATGGGCAGCGTGATGCGGCGGAAGGAATAGCCGGTGTCGGCGCCCAGGATGGTAGAGGCTTCCTCGATGGAGTTGTCGATCTGCAGCAGAGTGGTGGTGCCGGACTCGATGGCTACCGGCATATTTCGGAAGGTGAATACGATCACCAGGATCAATCCGGTGCCGGTGAGGGCCAGCGGCTTGGAGTTGAAGCCCAGGATGTAGCTGATGCCCAGAACGGTGCCGGGAACAGCGAACATCAGGACGGAGGCGACCTCGATAAAACGCTTGCCGTAGTAGTTCCGCTTGGCGGTGATATAGGCGATGACCATGCCCAGCAGGCCGCCGATCACGGCGGAGATCAGGCCCAGCGTCATGGAGTTTTTCAGGCTGTCCCAGCCGTACTGGAGCGCCTTGCGGTACTGATCCAGCGTCAGGGAGAAGTCCACGCCCCAGGTGCGGACAAAGGAGGCAAAAATCACCGTGCCGTAGAACAGAATGATGATGGCGGAAACGATTAGGCAGAAAGCAAACAGGGGCCACTTGATGTGGGGTTCCTCAATGAGCTTCCGGGCCTGGGTGGGCTTGCCGGTGACTGTGACAAAGCTCTTTTTGTTGACCCAGTATTTATTGAGAAGATACGCGATGACTGCGGGCAGAAGCAGCAGCAGCGCCAGCACGGAGCCCTTTCGCATATCATAGCTGCCGGTGATAATGTTGTAGACCTCAATGGAGAGGGTGGTGTAGTCGCCGCCGATGGTAGCCGGGTTGGAGAAGTCCTCCAGAGACTGGATGAACACCAGCAGCGCGCCGGAGATGATGCCGGGGAGGGACAGGGGGAAGGTAACCGTCCAGAAGGTTTTCCAGCGGCCTGCGCCCATGTTGCAGGCGGCATCCTCTACAGAGGCGTCGATGGAGGCCAGAATGCCGGAGAGGGTCAGGTAGGCGATGGGGAAGAAGCTCATCACCTGAACCACAATCAGGCTCTTGAGGCCGTATACGCTGCTGCCGGTGATGCCAAGCAGGTTCTTGGAAATCAGACCCTGCTTGCCGAAGAGGAAGATAATGGACAGGGACAGCACGAAGGGCGGGGAGAGGATGGGCAGCGTGGCCATGGTCTTGAAAAAGCCCTTGGCCGGTACGTTGACCCGGGTGACGGTATAGGCAAAGACATAGCCGATGAAGGTGGCGATGACGGCCACAATCAGGCCCAGCGCCATAGTGCGGCCGAAGACCTTGCCGTACCGGGGCGTTTGCAGGATGGTGATGAGATTGGCCAGAGAGAAGGCACCGGTCTCATCCGTAAGGCTGTAGATCAGCGTTTTGGCCAGAGGATAGATGACGAACAGCAGCAACAGCGCGAACGAGAGGATGATGGCAATCAGCAGCAGGGGCTGGCGCAGGATCATCTTCGTTTCATTGAGGCGCTTTGCGCGGGTAGTGGCATTTGCCATGAGCGTTCCTCCTGAGTGAGAGTGTCAAAAGCGGCGGGAAAGCTGCGCAAGGGAGTTCCGCCTTCTCTGTCTTGGTATGCGGGCCCCCTCCCCTTGGGGGAGGAGGCCCGTTTACGGGAAATCAATCAGAAATCTATTGGGATCAGCCCTCGGGCTTGGTGGCGATCTTATTCTCGAACTGCTCGCAGTACTCGCTCTTGACGCTGGCAGCCCAAACGGCGTCATAATCAATCACGGGAACCTCATCCAGCGTCACCAGACCGTCGGCCACAGGAGCGGCGGTGTTGGTGGGAACGCGGAAGGAGTCGTTTTCGGCGTAGCAGCCCTGACCGGCCTCGGAGGTCATCCAGTCGATGAACTTCTTGGCGTTCTCCTGCTCGTCGGCCTTGCCGCCCTTGATGAGGGCCATGGCGCCCACCTCATAACCGGTGCCGTCGGTGGGGAAGCTCAGCTCAATGTGATAGCCCTCGGGAGTCAGCTGCAGGGCGTCGTGAGAGAAGGTGAGGGCGATGGCGGCCTCACCGATGGCCACGGCATTGGGAGCGGCGGAGCCGGACTTGGTGTACTGACTCATGTTGGTGTTCAGCTTTTCCAGATAGTCCCAGACCTGATCGCCGCCCTTGAGCTGAACCAGCGTGGCCAGAACGGTGTAGGCGGTGCCGGAGGTGGCGGGGTGGGCCATGATGATCTCACCCTTGAACTCGGGCTTCAGCAGGTCTTCCCAGCTGGTGGGGTATTCCAGACCCTTTTCGGCAAACCAGTCGGCGTTGCAGGCGAAAGCGATGCAGCCCACATAGATGGGGTTCCAGGTACCGGTGGGATCCAGATAGGTATCGGGGGTCTTGTCCAGGTTGGGGGACTGATAGGCTTCCAGCAGGCCCTTATCCACAGCGGCGATGTAGTTATCCGTAGAGCCGCCGAACATCAGCGTTGCTTGGGGATTGTCCTTCTCGGCCTCCACACGGGTCAGCATTTCACCGGCGGAGAGGCGGACATAGTTGACTTTGATGCCGGTTTCCTGCTCAAACTTGTTGAAATAGTAGATGACTTCGCTTTCGGGGAATGCGGTGTAAACGGAGAGTTCCTTGCTGCCGGAGGTCTCGGCAGGCTGCTCGGTCTTGGGATCGTCAGTCTTGGGAGCCTCGGTCTTGCCGCCGCCGCAGGCGGTGAGGGCCAGCAGGCTGGTGGCAGCCAGCAGAGCGGCGAACAGGCGCTTAGTGGATTTCTTCATAAATCGTTTCTCCTTCTCATCCATTATTTATTTCCATTCCGCACTGCGGAAGAGAAAACACGGCTTTGCGGGAACCTTGGACAGTTCCTCTTTGCGGGAAACAAGCTGCGGGCCAACTCATAGCACCAGGTTTTCTGGCTTCTATCCGGGCCCGCAATCCATTTCTATGTAGGCGGTTTGCAGTTTAGCATGGACCGGCGGTATCCGGTCAGACGCTGTGCAAACACACCGGCTTATGGCAATGTAAACAATGAACACGCATGTGCAACCGTTTACATTGACAACAATACCACATATTTCTAAATGCGTCAATGGAGAGTGTGCTTTTTCTACATCTGATGCAAAAAGAACCCTGTTATCTTTGTGCAAAATGGATAATGCGGCTTGCGGCTGCACGGCTTTTGCTTTTGGCGCATACACAAATGACCGCGAATGCTGGCGAAAAATATTAGAGGCATCCGCCATGTAAAAGTTCTTTTCAGCTGCGTTTTATGTAACCGCTTACATTATAAATCAAGAGGGCAGCACCTAAAAAGCCTCCGCCAAACGGCGGAGGCTTTTGCATTGTCTTGACAAAGGCAACCACGGGCTATGCCCGTGGAATAAAAAAGGCTAAGCCTATGAGTGGGAAAAGATAAACCTCCCATGCTACAATCGAAGCAGGTTTGCCGACCGCAAGAAAAGTAGCAGAGGAGGAATATCCATGTTTGGAACACAAAAGAAAGAGGAAATAGATAGTCTTGCACGCTGGAACTGTAAATATCACATAGTATTTGCACCAAAATATCGGAGAGAAGCAATATATGGACAAATTCGGGCAGATATCGGGAGCATCCTAAGAAAACTGTGCGAGTATAAAGGGGGAGAAATTATAGAGGCAGAGACTTGCCCAGACCATATCCATATGCTGGTGAGCATCCACCTAAATACAGTGTATCACAGTTTATGGGATATCTCAAAGGGAAAAGTTCGCTGATGATATTTGACCGACATGCGAATCTGAAGTACAAGTACGGGAATCGGCAGTTTTGGTGCAAAGGCTACTATGTGGATACAGTAGGGAGGAACAAGAAAGTAATTGCGGAGTATATCCGAAATCAACTTGCAGAGGACAAAATATCGGATCAGGTATCGATCAAGGAATACTTTGACCCGTTTACGGGTGAGCAAGTAATCAAGAGCAAATAAGAGCAGCCCCACTTGGTGGGGCTGCTCGGGATCATATGCGGTCGGCAGACCGTTTCACCGCGCCTTTAGGCGTGGCCTGTCTTAAGCCCTTATAGGGCTTGTGCAAGCCACCCGTTTTACGGGTGGCGGCGACTATATTACAGACAATCGTCGCTGTTTACTCGTCCCGTTCCAGATCATTTATCCCGTCATCACTTTGGACTTTTTTATCATGATGCTTTTATCATGATGCTATTTTCACTTTACACGGAAATAAAGTACGAAATTAGCCTTTTTTACCTAAAAATTTTTTTACTTTTTGCCTTTTTTGCCCTTTACTCTTTTTCTCTCAGCTGCACCTTATTCCTTGCGCTTCGCCGCCGTTCATCCTCCAGCGCCGCATAATGCTTCTTCGTCGTATTGACATCACTGTGTCCCAAAACATCCGCGACGAGGTAAATATCGCCGGTTTCACGGTACAGATTAGTGCCGTAGGTGCTGCGGAGCTTATGTGGCGTGATCTTTTTTAGCGGTGTGACGAGCTGTGCGTATTTTTTGACCATTTTTTCCACACTGCGTACGTTAATGCGCTTACGCTGCATGGAGAGGAAGAGTGCTTCTTCGCTGCCTTCCTCTGGGACAATATGTTCACGCTCGCTGAGATAGTCCTGAAGCGCATATTCTACCTCGGCACCAAAATATACGATGACTTCCTTTCCGCCTTTTCGATGAATCCTAAGACCACCGTTTCGGAAATCAACATCGTTGATATTCAGTCCGACACATTCTGATACACGAAGCCCCGTACCAAGCAGAAGCGTCATCATCGCCAGATCTCGCAGCTTGGTCTTTGCATGGTAGGCTTTCTGTTTTTCGGTCAGACATTCGCCATCCTCAACCTCATCCAGGAAACGCGCCACCTCGTCAACATCGAGGCGTATAATTTCTTTTTCATGAATCTTGGGAAGCTGCAGAAGAGAAGCGGGGTTATTCTGAATCCGCTCGGTCCGGTAAAAGTAGTTGTAAAAGCTCTTGACCGTCGAGACTTTCCGCATGATACCCCGCTCTGTATTCATCAGATCCTCACGTTTTTCGGTCGAATAACATTTCAGATACTCCATATATTCTTCCAGATCCATCAACTTGATTTCATCCAGAATAGAAAGCGGAAAATCACGCAGCTCCTTTGTTTTAAGCTCTGGATTTGCTTGTTTCAGGAAATCAAAAAATGTCTTTAAATCATAGGCATACGCAAGCCGAGTGCGCGCCGATGTACGTGGTTCAATGCCGCGGAAGAAATCGGTACAGAACGGTGGCAGCTCTTTCAGAATGCCTCGGATTCGTTTTGTATTTTCGATGTCTTCCTGTTCGTGGTAGGAGAGTACAGCCATATCACAATTCCTCCTTTGGTGATGATGAAAGGTCCGAATGTATCAAATTTTTCAGATGGCGATCGGTCCGTTCCGGCCATCCGGGATTGTTTCCATCAATAATCGCATGGAAAAAGCGATCTTTTACCCCCGGTGAATCATGGTTGAGTTTCTTTGTTAATTGCTTCACATACTCGCGTTTTGTTTTTCCATCTACCGGGCATGGATTTTTACAGACTGGAAGGTGGTATTTGTTTTTAAATCCGATCACATCGGCTTCCTGGACATACATCAGCGGGCGGATCAGAGTCAATCCCGTTTTGTCCAGATGGTTTTTCGGCGAGAAGGAATAGAAACGTGCCTCATAAATCAGGGATAAAAGCATGGTTTCGATCAGGTCGTCGCGGTGATGTGCATAGGCGATTTTATTACAGCCAAGTTTCAGAGCCGCTTCATTTAAAGCGCCTTTTCGCATCTTGGCACAGAGCGCACATGGATTGGATTCCTGACGGGTTTCAAAGAGAATCTTGCCGATTTCCGGCGGAACGACCGTGTAGGGCACGTTTAATTCATCACAAAGCTCCTGAACCGGTTTTAAATCAAATGCAGCCGCATCCGATGAAAGCGTCGGCGACAACCGGTTCGAAACCTCCGGAGAAAGCGCCTGAAAGCCCAGATCAACTGTAATAGCACAAAGTTCAAATGGTTCCGGGTAAAACCGGCGAAGCCCCTGTAAAGCATATAAAAGTGTCAGGCTGTCTTTACCGCCAGAAATACCGATAGCTATTTTATCGCCGGATTGAATCAGACGATAGTCATCAACTGCCTGGCGGGTTAAACTTAGAAGACGTTGAAGTTTCATGAGAACATCCTTTCAAATATAACGAATGAATAGTTTAGCAAACAGATTAAGTGCATACACATATTTATATTTCAAACTATTCGATAAAGTAGGCTTTCACGAATAGTTTTATTTGTCCCCTATCATACCATGTTTCCCTTTATTTGTAAATAAACAAATAAACCTAAACGCAAAATGGATGCCGCCTTTGCCCTTTACCAGTAAACACTCCAGCCAAAAAACAAAGGTAACATCCATCCAACTCTTAATCCAAAAACGCCCGGTAATACGGCC
>ERZ791574.1067-NODE-1067-length-15950-cov-5.257691_pt1 | contig 15950 bp, 10 predicted proteins | sample MGYA00433098_ERZ791574 | MGnify/ENA primary metagenome ERZ791574 (study PRJEB30046, sample SAMN00791933) | human gut metagenome | study: EMG produced TPA metagenomics assembly of the A metagenome-wide association study of gut microbiota in type 2... | reverse complement strand
TGCTCTCTTGCGACAGCTTGATTATTTTATCAAATCGCTGTTCGTTTGTCAAGCATTTTTTTATTTTCTTGAACTCTGTTTTAAGTTCTCTGTCTTGCGACAGCTTGATTATTCTATCAAAATGTTTTTCATTTGTCAAGAACTTTTTTCATAACTTTTTCAACTTATTTTCAAAGCAGTATCTATAAAGTCATGTCTGTAAATTGCAACTCACAAGCTCTACAACTCAATGTGTCCCGCGAGTCAGCTTTGATATAATATCATCCCGGCACACATATGTCAACGGATTTACTGCAATTAATTAAAGTAGTAAAACTATCTTAAAAAACACAAATTTTCTAAATTGTCTGTTTATTATATACAATTCTCACAATTACCATCTGACAGCCTCTATCGCTTCCTTGATATTTGCCACACCGACAATCTCAATTCCACTAATATGCGACACTCCTGCAAGACACACTTTGGGAACAATACACTTTTTAAAACCAAGCTTCTTTGCCTCAGCAACACGCTGCTCGGACATGGTAACTCCGCGCACCTCTCCGCTTAAGCCCACCTCTCCAAAGCATATGGTATCCTCACGCACTATAATATCCTTTTTGCTTGATGCGATTGCAAGCACTATCCCAAGGTCTATCGCCGGTTCGTTCATCCTTATACCGCCTGCTATATTCACATAAGCGTCACAGTCTGACAGTGACAGGTTGGCTCTTTTTTCAAGGACCGCCATGAGTAGATTTACTTTATTATAATCTGTACCATTTGCTGTACGCCTTGGATTATTAAAAAAGCTGTGACATACAAGAGCCTGTATCTCGAGAAGTATCGGGCGGCTTCCCTCTATGGAACATGTGACAATTGATCCTGATGCTCCCTCGGGCTTACCGCTAAGCATATACTCCGACGGATTTTCCACCTCAACAAGTCCCTCCGCCTTCATTTCAAATACGCCTATCTCATTGGTCGAACCAAATCTGTTCTTGACGCCTCTAAGTATCCTGTACGACTCATACCTGTCACCCTCAAAATAAAGCACAGTATCAACCATATGCTCCAACGTCCTCGGCCCCGCAACCGCACCATCCTTTGTCACATGTCCTACTATAAAAACAGAAATACCCAGAGTCTTTGCAAGCTGCATAAGCACTCCGGTTGTCTCCCTGACCTGTGAGACACTGCCCGGTGCCGACGCTATCTCCTCATTGTACATAGTCTGGATGGAATCTATTACAACAACCTCCGGTTTTTTTCGTTGAATCACGTCCTTTGCTATATCAAGACTTGTCTCACATAAAAGCTCCAGTGAATCCGTAAAATCGCCAAGTCTGTCGGCACGCATCTTTATCTGATGCAGGGATTCCTCACCTGACACATAAAGTAATGGCACCTTTTTTTGTGAAAGTTCCCTGCATACCTGAAGTAGAAGCGTGGATTTTCCTATACCCGGATCTCCTCCCACAAGCACAAGTGACCCCCTCACAATTCCTCCACCAAGTACTCTGTCAAACTCGGCTATACCTGTCACTATACGCTCCTCTTTCTCGCTTTTTACTGCCGAAAGAGGCAGAACCTGTGCCGCCTTTGATTCTTTTTTTACTTTTCCCGACGAGCTTATCGACTTTTTATCTACGGTTTCCTCTACAAATGTATTCCATTCCTTACAGGCCGGGCACTGTCCCATCCATTTTGCCGATTCATAACCACATTCCTGGCAGAAAAATACAGAGGTCTTTCCTTTTGCCATATTGTTCTCCTTTATAAAATACAAAAAGCCCGGCTTTCACCGGGCTAAAAATATGCTCTATTTTCTTGATACTTTGATATCGACTGAATCAACACCCTCAAGCTCTACGCTTAAGCTGAGCTTGCCGCCGAGATTTGTCTTCATAGTACCTGCAACAGCTCCAGCTATATCAATTTCGTACTCTGTCTCCTCTTCAAGACCAAGAGTAATCTGAGCATCCTCAGGTCCCTCCACAGTAAATGTCACTGTATCAGCAGTCTCCTCGAAATCCATAACCGCTGTTCCCGGAACAGACTCGTATACAAAGAGTCCGTTTCTTTCGAGCTTCGTAATCTCCTTAAAGGTCTTTACCTTGTAGATATCTCCATCCTTCTCAAAATTGTCAAGCTTTGCCTTTGCAGCCAATGTATAATCTCCGAAGCTGAGCTTTCCGTTTTCCTCAGTACGGATTAATTCACTTATTACAGCCATTTTTATCCTCCCGTAGCTATATTGATATATTAATTATAAATCCAATTCTACTCAACAGTCAATGAAATTTGTTTGTTTTTCGTAGAAATTATTACCTTATCGCCGCGCTTGATTTTGCCGGTAATAATATCCTCTGACATACGGTCTTCAATCTCCTCCTGAAGCTTTCGTTTAAGAGGTCTTGCGCCATATTTTCTGTCATAGGCTTTGTCCACGATAAAGGATTTTGCACTGTCGCGCACTGTGAGCTCTATATCAAGCTGTTCTTTACAGCGTTTCTTAAGCTCCTTTACAAGAAGTGTCACTATATGCTTCATATCATCCTTGTTGAGAGCTCTAAATACAATAGTCTCGTCAATTCGGTTCAAAAACTCAGGCTTGAATATACGGCGGACCTCCTCCATGACACTGTTCTTCATACGCTCGTGATCCTGCTTTTCATCCTCACCAGAGCCAAAGCCAAGGCGCTTTGGTTCTATAATAGAAGAAGCTCCTGCATTTGATGTCATGATGATTATTGTATTCTTGAAATCAACCGTGCGCCCCTGTGAATCAGTGATTCTACCATCATCAAGCACCTGTAAAAGTATATTGAACACATCAGGATGTGCTTTTTCTATCTCATCAAACAGTATAACAGAAAAAGGATTGCGTCTGACCTTCTCTGAGAGCTGTCCGCCCTCCTCGTGACCCACATATCCCGGTGGTGAACCAATCATCTTTGAAACACTATGCTTTTCCATGTACTCTGACATATCAACACGGATCATGGCATCCTCCTTGCCAAATACAGCCTCAGCAAGTGCCTTTGACACCTCTGTCTTACCAACACCTGTTGGTCCCAAAAACAAAAATGAGCCAATTGGCTTCTTAGGATCCTTTAAACCAACACGGCCTCGTCTGACAGCCTTTGCGACAGCAGAAACAGCCTCCTCTTGTCCTATTACACGCTTGTGAAGTATCTGTTCAAGCTTTGCAAGTCGTCCTGCCTCTGACTCTGTAAGCTTATTTACAGGTATTTTGGTCCATCCCGATACTACATCCGCTATCTCGTTTTCACCTACTACAGGCTGATTTTTGCTTCCTGTGCTGTGATTCTTTCTGATAAGCTTCTGCTGTTTATTTTCAAGCACTTCCTTTTCTGACATAAGCGCGCCGGCAGCTGCGATATCTCCTTGCGACAAAGCATTTTCCACCTGGTTCTGCTTATCTGTTATCTCTTTTTTCAGAGCAAGCAGCTCGTCAGATGATGTCAGATTCTTAAGCCTTATCCTGGCTGCCGCTTCATCCATCAGGTCTATCGCCTTATCAGGTAAAAATCTGTCATTTATATATCGTGCTGAAAGGTTTACTGCTGCTTTCACACCCTCATCTGTTATGATGACACCATGATGCTTTTCATAGAGTTCCTTTAATCCTGTGAGTATCTCTATTGTCTCATCCACACCAGGCTCCTCAACCATCACCGGCTGGAAACGACGCTCAAGCGCAGCATCCTTTTCCACGTATTTGCGGTACTCTTCTATGGTAGTGGCGCCGATTACCTGTACCTCGCCTCTGGCAAGCGCAGGCTTTAATATGTTAGATGCATCTAACGAGCCTTCTGCTCCTCCTGCACCTATTATAGTGTGAAGCTCATCAATGAAAAGCAGTACATTTTTGGCATTTGAAACCTCGCTTATCACCTTCTTGATACGCTCCTCAAACTCACCACGATACTTTGATTTGGCTACAAGCCCGGACATATCAAGTGAAACCAGTCTCTTTCCCAAAAGAATATCCGGAACATTGCCACTGACTATATCCTGTGCAAGTCCCTCTACTATAGCGGTCTTGCCCACTCCCGGCTCTCCAATCAGACATGGATTGTTTTTGCCACGGCGGCAAAGTATCTGGATAACGCGCTCCATCTCCTTTTTTCTGCCTATAACAGGGTCAAGAATCCCTGCCTCTGCCATATCTGTCAAATCTCTGGAATACTGATCTAATACAGGAGTCGCAGAATTGTATGATGTACCGTAGCTTTTCATCAGATCCCTGTATGCAGACGGATCCTCACCCATCGCACCAAGAATATCTATAAACATCTTCTGACTGTTAACACCCATGGTGTTTAAAAGTCTTGCAGCTGCACAGTCTCCCTGCAGTACTATAGCCATCAGCAAGTGTTCTGTACCTATCTCATTGCACTCAAATCTATCGGCTTCCTCCGATGCACGCTCCAATACTCTCTGTGTCCTTGGTGAATAGCCATCCCTGTCCATCACTTCGATGTTATCACCCGGTGAAATCAGGTCTTCAATCATCGAAATAAGCTTATCATATTCCACATTGCTGGCTGTTAGAACCTCAGCTGCCACACCGGTGCCCTCTTTTATAAGGCCAGCCAGTATGTGCTCTGTTCCAACATAGCTGTAATTCATTTTCTTTGATATACGTGCAGCCAAATCTATTGCTTTTTTAGCCTTACTTGTATATGGTTTCAAGTCATATCCTCCAGTCATATTCACTAATTTAAGTCGATGAACTGCAAATCATCATCTTCGCTGTCATCTTCATTGTCATCCATTGCACTGCTGTCTATAGTCTCAGACGGCTTATTTCCCTCATTGACAAAGCCATCAAGTGCCATTTGAACCTGCTTCTTTAAAGCATCCTCATCAGCATCGTTTTCTGTGTCAGAAACGTTTTCCTGCCTTAAATCGTCTTTTAAATCAAACTCAGAGTTTTCATTCTCAACAGCTTTCTTAGAATCAGGTGTAATTTCTACGGTTCTTCCGACATAGGATGCATTTGATATATTTTCATCCGTAGCCATCTTTTGCTCATCTGCAGCATCTTCCGCTGTTTCTTCTGCAGCTTCTCCTGCCGGCTCTTCTACAGCTTCATCTGCTGTTTCTTCTGTGACTTCATCTGCCGACTCTTCTGCAGCTCCTGCCACTTCATCCACCGACTCTTCTGCAGCTTCTTCTGCCACTTCATCTAACGGCTCTTCTGTAACCTCTTCTTCCAGCTCATCTGCTATCTCGTCCGCAGTTTCATCAGTTGTTTCTTCCAAAGCTTCATTTGATACATCTTCTGCTGCATCATCTACATCATCATCGTCATCATTATAGTCCATTGCCTTATATTTTCTGTTTTTCACAGCTGATACAATAAGCAACAGTAACAGAATAACGATAACAAGAACCAGTATTGCAGCTAAAACAAGATATTTATTGGCAATTCCCGGGACAAGCTCGCTCTTTGTTGTATCGTTTTCCTCCTGTGCCACTGTAGGTGTACTGAGCTCGGTTCTCATATATGTGCCATCTACGCTATCATATGTATACCAGCCACTCTCACCATTGTCATTTATGGCATATACGAGGTAAAAATCCTTTGTCTTATCATCGGTTTTTTCGGCTTTGGTCTGGTAGGCTGTTGCCACACCCTTGCCCTCTATGGAGAGTGATACCTCATTGTATCCCTCAGGCACATCATCCACCTTAGGCAGTAAAACCACTATAAAATGCGACTCTGAATTGATACGGACAAACTCATATGCTGCATTCTGTGCCGCATCATATACAAAAAGCCCATTGCCGCTTTCCGACTGTAAATACACAAGCGTGATATCACCAAAGGTGCCATGAAGGGTATTGTATTCAAGTCCGTCAATCACTGTCTTTGAGTGTTCAAAGCCTTCAGGAACAACATCCTCAGGAATGTCATTTACCATATTCCACTCTGTGCCATTTATATTGAACTTCTTCCAGTTATCCTGCTTATCCGCATTCTCCGGATCATCCTCGGCTCTTCTGGTAACAACTATATTGTATGTGCTTGTGCTGCCGTCCTCTGCTGTCACAACAACGCTTACCGTATTCTCTCCAACCTCAAGTGAATCATTGCCTGTGACAGATGTTACACTCGCCTTGGAATCAGCGGGATTGGCTGTAACAGCAAGGCTTGAACAGCTGTAATCTACTGTAGCTGTGTAATCCTTTGTCGCAGCAGAAAACTCAGGTGAAAGTGTACCTGCTGAGATAACAAGTGAGCCAAGAGATGCATTTGAAGATTTCTTTCCCTCTTTGTTTTCATTATCTTTATTTGAATTGCTGTCATTGCCGGTATTGTCCTTGTTATCTTTGTTGCTGTTTGAATCATTGTTTGATGAAGCACTTGTTACCGTCACCTTCGTGCTGGCACCGGTGATTACACCCCCGGCATCGTTGCCCTCTGCATCTCCTACAACTGTACAATATGCCTTTATAGTACAACTTCCTGTGCCCTTTGCCGTAAATGAAAATGACTGCGATGTCGGATATCCTGCAGCATCACCAATATTGGTCACACCATCGCCTCCGTTACTCAGTACTCCCTCGTCAGAGCTTGAGATAACTACAGTACCAAAATATCCCGACGGCATAGAAACCGTCACCTTAACTGTTTTTCCAACAGCTACAGAGCTCGAGCTAACACTTAGTCCAAGTCCCTGCGCATACACATGCTCGGCAGGTGTGAAAATAAGCATAACCGCCATAACAAGTGATAATATACATCCAAATAATTTCTTCATATTTTTCCTCACATTTCTAATTCTGCGATATCTTTGATTTGCTCAGTATGTGTCTGTTCATGATTATCATATCAAGAGCATTTCCACCATCACGCTTTCTGTTAGCATCAGCTGCCTCCAGATAAGCACCTGTGAGTGTTCCCTTTCCTAAAATATGTCTGTTGAGCTTAATCATATCAAGAGCATTTACAGCACCATCACCATTGATATCTCCATATATAACAATATCGTATGTCTTTTTCAGATTACCTGAAGCATCATAAACAGCCACTTTATTGCCTGTTGCAATCTTTCCGCTGTTTTCTGAGCCTGAGCTTGTCAGAAGCTTTACAGTTCCTGATGCTGATACTGCTATATTCTTCACAAAATCAGACGCACCGGTTCCGGGCTCAATGCCTGTAATATAAGTGCCTATACTGTATTTACCTGATGTTATGTTTACATCAGTATTATTTTGGTTATTATTGTTCTGATTATTATTGCCACCTGCATTATTTGCAGATGCCGCCTGCCTGTTTATATTGATAGTGTATGTTCTTGTATCACCGCTTTGCGACTTGCAATATACCTTAATTGTATTATTTCCGACAGCAAGCGAATAGCTTCCTGTGCCTGAAACACCACTGTTTCCTGAAACTGCATCTGCCGAAACAGTCACTGAGCTTATAGCATTTGAAACAACTGCTGAATAGCTTGTTGTCGCTCCATTGAAGGCCGGTGTGAGTGTTACACCGCTTATCGCAAGCGACTGCAGATAGTTATTGGTATCGCCTGCTTTATCGAAGCCCACTGCTGACGATGGCATATTGTTGTATACAGGTATTTTAAATACAAAAGCCTGATTCTTGTCTGAATATCCTTTAGCCAGACTCTGTCCCTCAGTAAGAGCCGCTGTGGCATTGCCCATGTACTGATGGAAATACAGCGAGCTTGTATTTACTACATTAAACTTCTCAAAATACAGTGTATTTTGACCCTTATTTATATAATTGCTGCCCACCTTTACAGCTCCGCCGCTTATGGACTTTACTCTTGTATTCCAGCCCTGCTTCTTGGCAAAAGACAGACCATTTTTGTAAATCTGAGCCTTCGTGCTTCCGGTTGCACTAAAATTAAAATAATTATAATATCCTTCGTATCCGGAATATGTACCCGAAATAAGAGGGCTCGTTCCCTTTTGTCCCTGCTCCTGCTTTATACGCGATGCTATATGGTATGCACTTACTCCACTGCTCTTTGCCACATCCATGAATGTGCTTGCATAATTGATTTTCTCACCATTGTTGGAGTAGGTCTTTGTACCCTCCATAAATGTGCCTTTTATTATAGACTCAACCCCTGCAAGTGCCTCATTCGGACTGTATGCCAGACTCTGAAACTGGAAAATATTGGTCTCATCAAGAAAATTCCTTGGATCCATGAGATAAGCAATATAGGCACTGCTTGCTGACACCCATCCCGGTTCGTACTCAACCCACGTATTTGTTGACCAGTTATATGCTCCGGCAGCTGTGGATTTCTTGGCATTGTCTGCTGATTTGGATACCAGATTAAGTCCGTTTACACTTTCATTTTCAATCACCGTATCCCAATTCAAACCTGTATTTACAGCCTCAAATGTCCAGCTTGGATACTTATTGTGAAGAGCTGTAAGGTTTGGAATATAGCTGTCAGGAAAGCCTGCATTCTTCATAGCCGTGACAAAATCAGTATTGTCTCCGCTATTATTGTATGTCACCTTTATGTATGTACTGATAGTCCAGCCAGTAAATGCCTTGCCGTTTAAAGTACCCTTGACATTGTACCAGACCACACCGTTTACCCTGGTCTCTCCAATTATGTCAACCTGATGGTTCCAGTTGAGTGAGACAACCTTGGTAGTACCGGATGTGCCTGCTGCATTGCGGACATACACATTGCCGCCGGTAATCGTACCTGTAGCATATGCTCCCGATGCGGTTGCAAGGGCAAGCTGCTCCTCATTATTCTGCTGTATGGCATCCGCATTGCCGGTGTCTGCCGAAGCATCTCCTGTCTGCGCATTGTCTGATGCAGCTGTGCCGGTACCTGCTGATACAAAATCAGACCTTATATAGCTGACACACTCCTCGTTATTTGCTGCCAGATTGTACTTCGCCTTGTACCACACCTTGCCGTCTGCACCTGTGGTCTGCTCAAGAATAGTGATATCCTTGCCGTTTGAAAGCTTATGCTCCAGCTCATACTCTGTGCCCGGTCCGCTTCTCGCCGCTACCCAGTATCTCTCATCACACACAACCTTAGCCGCCTGATTTGCATAGACTGCTATGCTGCTGTATGGTGCCAGGTCACATGCGGCTAATGACAATGTAACGACAGAGGCTGCCAGAAATTTATTTATCTTTATCATCAAATCCCATCTTTCTTATGTGCATTGTTTACATTAATCCATTATCCATTTAATTATAATAGAATATGACCTTTGTATCAATGTATTCGGCAGAAATTTATTATTTTTTTATTAATAATATAAAAACTCCCTTCAACGTTCAGCTCATGCTTACGTTTCAGGGAGTTGTCTGATTCATATTCTGCTTATTTTTACTGTATTCGGTCACTTCTCTAGCTGAACAGAGATTTTATCTTATCCCATAAATCCATAAAAAAGTTACCAATCTTTTCCCAGAAGCCCGGGTCATTTATCTTATCGCCAAGCTTTGATGCCCAGTCCTGTGCCTGGTTGATGACTGAATCCCAGTCGATATTGGCATCCTTAAGCTTCATAAGAAGCGATGTCAGCTTTGCAATATCATCGTCAGAAAGCTTCAGGTCGTAATCCTTTGCAGCCTCCTTTATCGCATCCTTTATCTGGCTCTCATCCTTGAGCCCTCCATCGGCAAGCTGCTTCTTTAGGTCTGCAATCATTGCCTCGATATCCTGCGAATCACCGTCAATGCTCTTGTTGAGCTCTCCTGTTGTGACAAGCTCATCCATCGCTGCATCTGTCACCTTGTCGTCAAGCTTCTTGCCTGTCATCTCCTCGTATGCCTTTAGTGTGCCTACAAGTGCTGCCGTTCCGGAAATAGGGAACGGTCCTGCGACTATGATTTTAGCATCAGCTATGCCTGCTGTGGCAAGCGCATTCTTGTACATTCCTACCGTACAGTAATTGATATTGTGTGTGGAAACACTAAGACCCGCACCCTTTTTATCCTCTGTAATGAGTACTGAGGAAAGTGACCTTGTGCCAATCTCGCTCTTGCTGATGTATGAATCGAGGTACTTGTGCTCCTCATCATTATTTACATAGACCACATCGTAATTGTCCAGATCAGTGAGCTCGATTCCCATAAATCCAAGCACTGTCGCTCTTTGCTCCGGTGTGAGGTCTGCTCCAAGACTTAAGTATGGCTTATCATTTTTGCTGATGGTCACCTTGTCGTTTGCCTCACTGCCGGCTGTCGTTGTGCTGTCTGCAGTACTGTCTGTGTTACTCTTATCAGCTGCGTCACTGCTGTCACTGCCTGATACATCAACGCTTGAAACTGTATCAGTCTGCGTAGCTGTCTCTGTTGCAAATACAGCCGGATTCATTGTAAACAGTGTCACCGCAGCAAGCACGCTACATACAATACTCTTTGCTTTTTTCTTTATTAATCTAATCATTTTTCCTCCAATCTACTGCTCTATATCATACGAAATTGTAAAGTTACTTCCGTCGAAGCTGACATCTGCCATGCTTCCGCATACCACAGGCATCATCGGTGACATATGACCTATATCCAGATCCATGATGATTGGCACATTAAACTCTCTAAGCAGTGATGAAAGCGCCTGTCTGTGGTCTATGCCAAACATTTCCTCTCCGAAGTGCGCCGGGCGTCCGATAAGAAAGCCCTTTACATTTGAAAACCATCCTGCATTTTTCATCTGCCACATAGCCCTTCTCATGCCCATCACATTAAGGTCACAAGCCTCAAGAAACCATATGATACCATCATCACTGTAGCGCTCATTAAATTCCCTTACATGGTCAAACGATGTACCAAGCAGATTGATAAGACAATCCATGCAGCCACCAAGCAGCCTGCCTCTCATGGTAAGCCTGCTTTCCTTTGCCACCGCAGGAATAGAGCTGATACACGACTTTTCAGTCAGGTTGTAGCCCACAAACGGAGCATTCTCATCCTTTATCGATTCCCTCTCCCACATAGGGTAATTGGTAAATGAAAGCTTCCTGCCACAAAGCAGATTAAACGCATCGGTAAGTGACTCATGCCACACTTCCATGCCAAAGCTGCCCGCACACGGCCCGTAAATACCTGCTGTATCTGCAATAGTAGCCTCCAAAAATGTGAAATTCGTGTTGTCGGAATAGCCCATGTACCATTTCGGCTTTGACTGCTTCACGCGCTCAAAATCAATATAAGGCACTACCTCGCACATCAGCTCGCCACCACCACAGGATATAAGCACATCACTGTCATCAGAAGCATAGCTCTCGTTCAGCTCTTCCGCGCACTTCTTAGGTGTATTGCTGATACCTATGCCACTGTCGCACCTGCAGTTAGGTCCCTCTATCGTCTTATAACCCATGCTGTGAAACCTTTTAATGGCATTGTCAAAGGCACTCCTGTACGGCTCTGTTGTACAGCCCATCGAAGGCGCCACAAAGCCTATTGTTCCTCCATCCTTTAGAAATTCAGGGTATCTCATGTTTCTATCATCCTATCACTATTATTTACATATCTAAGCTTCTGTCTGAAGTAAAATATGTAGGATTTTATCATTTCTGTCAAGGTCATTTTACTGTCATAATTAAATGTCGTCGTGTACTGCACATGCTGTCTGTTACACCAGTTGTATATATCATGCAGACTTATCGAATCAACATTCTTCATATTGTTCATAAACACCTTAACCTTTGAAAGCTCATCCTCACTGTCAATGTATAGATGAAAGATAGTATTCGGACATTCAATTATTATCTGCTGTTCTTCTATATTTTTCATCACTGTATCCTCTATTGAATAATGTATCCTGTGTGATTAAAAACATTATCATCTGTCACACCGGGATGTGAGTAATAACAAAATATCGTAACTGTTCAGTGCCTTCACAGTTAAAAAATATCACATAACCATAGTACTACACCGGCGTCACAAAATCCAGTCATTTTTGCCTGCCAATTCTTACTATTTTATTAAGAAAAACGGTAAATATTATACTCCCTCACAGTCAAATGCCGGGATGAAGCTGTCCTTTGCCACGTCACCCTCCTGTATAAATGCATTCGTGATTCCTATTTTAAGGGCATAGTCAACAAGCCTTTCATACTCTCTCCTTGTCACTGTGCGGTTTATCTCAGGATAATCCTTTAGTGCAATCGGCGTAAACTGGCTCATCATGCTTATATATACGTGATCATGATATGTATCATACAGGTACTTAAGTACAGCCTTTGCATCATTCACATGTCCCGGCAGTAGAAGCTGTCGCACAATAACTCCCTTTTGTATGAGTCCTGTCGCATCGTCAATCACGACATCCGGTTGCTGCCTGACCATCTCTGAAAGCGCCTGCTTTGCGACAGACGGATAATCCTTTGCCCTTGAATACCTTGCCGAAAGCGTACTGTCCATATATTTAAAATCCGGAAGATACACATCCACTATGCCCTCAAGCAGCTTTAGCTCTGTCACATTTTCATATCCGCTCGTATTGTATATAATAGGAAGCTTCATGCCGCGGCTTTTTGCATCGTTTACCGCCCACACTATATCAGGGATATACTGCCCCGGTGTGACCAGATTGATATTATTTGCGCCTTTGACCGCCAGTTCCATAAAGATATCACTCAGCCGCTCTTTACTGATCACCTTTCCCGCTTTTCCGTCAGAAATCTCCCTGTTCTGGCAGAACACGCAGTGCAGGCTGCAGCCTGAGAAAAAAACTGCCCCACTTCCTCTTTTTCCTGATATGCACGGCTCCTCCCAGTAATGAAGCGCTGCTCGCGCCACCTTTATTTCAGATGAAACGCCACATACACCTGTTTGTCCGGTGCTTCTGTTTATGCCACATTTTCTGGGACACAATAAACAATCTTCGTATTTATTCATATTTTTCATTTTAACCCTTGCTAAAAATAATGTTTGATACTACAATCTATATGATTATGCGGTGCATATGCCATGCGCCTTCAGTAGTCATTTTAAAATTATATCATAACTATTCTTACAGAAGAGAATAGTTAAAATACACAATAAGGAGATTACAATGAATCAGTCAAACTGTATCGTCGCCCAGTCAGGCGGCCCAACTGTTGCAATCAACGCAAGCCTTGCAGGAGTCATCGCAGGAGTAAAAAGCTCTGAGAAATACGATATCTGCTATGGCGCCGTAAACGGAATACTCGGCATATTAAATGAGAATTATCTCAATCTGTCAGATATTTTTGCAGATGAAGCTAATCTTGAAAAGCTCAAGACCACACCTGCCATGTATCTTGGCTCATGCCGCCACAAGCTACCTGATTACAAGGATGATGATTCACCATATGTATACATCTTCCACCAGTTCGATAAGCTTTCTATAAAAGCTTTCTTTTACATCGGCGGAAATGATTCGATGGATACCGTATTAAAGTTATCCGATTATGCAAAAAAAATCAACAGTGATGTGAAAATTATAGGGATTCCAAAAACCATCGACAATGATTTGTGCATGACAGACCACACTCCGGGCTTTGGCTCTGCCGCCAAATATATCGCATCAAGCATGCTCGAGATAGCCCATGATACCTTTATCTATGCTGTTAAGAGTGTGACAATCGTTGAAATCATGGGACGTGACGCAGGATGGCTCACTGCCGCTTCCGCTCTCGCACGTAATGAGTACAATACAGCGCCTCAGTTCATATATCTGCCTGAGGTGAATTTCGACAAGGACAAATTTGTTGCCGATATAAAAGAAGCCCTCGAGCACACTAACAATGTAATAGTTGCCGTATCCGAAGGAATACATGACACAGACGGCTCATACATTACATCATCAAAGGCCGCATGTGACCAGTTCGGACACCAGCAGCTAAGCGGTGCCGGAAAGGCTCTTGAGTTCATCGTAAAGGAAAACATCGGTGTCAAGGTGCGCTCTGTAGAGGTAAATGTGCTCCAGCGCTGTGCCTCACATCTTGCATCATTAACCGATATCGAGGAATCTTTTGCTCAGGGTAAAAAGGGTGTCATGATTGCAGCGGAGGGTGTGACCGCATCAATGGTATGCCTGAAGCGCATCTCAAATAATCCTTATCAGGTGGAATACACATATTCGGCTATCAAGGATATCGCAAACGAGGCCAAGTCTGTACCAAGAGAGTGGATCAATGATGCTGGCAATGATGTGAAGCCTGAGCTTATCGAATACTTAAAGCCACTTATTCAGGGAGAAACCGCTGTAGCCTACAAGGATGGTCTGCCTGACTATATGGATGTGTCACATCTTCACAAATGTAACTGATTTTAGCTGCCGCCTACACCCCGGTGTGGGCAGCAACAGCATATCTCCAAGGAGGTCGATTTACATGAAGAAAAAAGTGCTTATAACCTGCGCCGTTGTGCTTGGTGTGCTTTTGGCTGTTTATCTTGGCTTTGCCTTTTATTTTAGCAGCCACTATCTGTTCAACACAAAGATTAACTCTGTAAAATACGCAGGGAAAACTGCAAAAGAGGCATTAGAAAAAAATACAGCCCTAAGCCGCGACTATCTGCTCACAATCACTGACAGAAAAGGCAACAGCTTTTCACTTAAGGGACCTGATTTTTCCTATGAATATGTCTCAAACGGTGACGAGGAGCAAATCCTAAAAAGCCAGAATGCTTTTACATGGCCTGTCAGTCTCTTCAAAGCTCAAAACTATACTCTAAAGGGTTCGTCCAAATATGACGATGCCGCTTTGGCGGAAAAGCTCAAGGCTCTTGATATTTTCAGTGATGACTACATTGAAAATCCGGAGAATGCCCATATCGAGATAAAAGACGGCGAATACGATGTGATTGAAGAGAAAAAAGGCTGCAAGCCGATATATGACAGCATCCTTGCCGAGGTAAAGGACGCCCTGGACAACGAGCTTCCAAAGCTTGCCTTAAGTGATGACTGTTATGAAGCTCCAAAAATCACAAAAAACAGTGATACAATCAAAAATGAAAAAGAAGCCCTCGACAAATACACTGCTTCAACCGTCACTTACAAAATTGAAGGTGCAAACGAGAAGCTTGACTCAGCCAAAATCCTTGATATGCTAAGCATCTCAGATGACGGCAGCGTGAGCATAGATGATGCCAAGGTCACTAAATATGTCCAGCAGCTTGCTTCCAAGTACAATACCTTCGGACGCAAACGCTCATTCAAGACATCGTCCGGTGACACTATTGAAATAGGTGGTGGAGACTACGGATGGGTGGTCAGCAAGAAAAATGAGAAAGCCCAGCTCCTTTCAGATTTAGAGGGAGGCAAGCCTGTAGAAAGAGAGCCTGTTTACGAGCAGACTGCTCTTCACCGCGGTGCTGACGACATAGGTAATACATACATAGAGATTGACTACACAAAGCAGCACATGTGGTATTACAAGGATGGTGCTCTCCAGATGGAGTCTGATTTCGTATCAGGTAATCTCGCCCGTCAGAATGGCTCTGTAGACGGTGTATACAAGATTGTTTACAAGCAGAGAAATGCTACTCTTGTCGGCGAGGGATACTCTTCTCCTGTCAGCTATTTCATGCCGTTTGCCTACAATATAGGTATCCATGATGCCAGCTGGCGTGATACCTTCGGAGGAACAATTTACAAAACCTCTGGCTCACACGGATGTATCAATGTGCCACCTGCTTTTGCAGAGCAGCTGTTCAACGCTGTGGATAAGGGCACTCCTGTTGTTGCCTACTACAGAGAGGCTGTCACTCTGACAAACAATGCTGCAAAGATGTCCAATGCATACTCGTATGTAGCTCCTGATGCTGCGCAATAGATGTGGATTGCTTGGTATTTTTCAATAATACGGGAAGACGACCGGCGCACGGGGAATTGCCCCCCCGCAGAGGTGCTCCCGACGAGCTAACGCTACGCAGCTAAGATACTGTACAAATTATGCTTTTTAGGGTTTCTATGCTTGACGAAACCGTCGAAACGCGCCGTCCA
>ERZ791574.1059-NODE-1059-length-16080-cov-14.929298_pt1 | contig 16080 bp, 12 predicted proteins | sample MGYA00433098_ERZ791574 | MGnify/ENA primary metagenome ERZ791574 (study PRJEB30046, sample SAMN00791933) | human gut metagenome | study: EMG produced TPA metagenomics assembly of the A metagenome-wide association study of gut microbiota in type 2... | reverse complement strand
AGCTGCGGCTGCTATGATGATGGTAATGGGCCTGTGCGCAAGCGCAAGCGCAGCAGCTACTGTTGACAAAAACTTAGATAATTATACTTTGGATGGCGTTATTGTTGAAGCTGATGCCGTAAGAAACCAATTTGGTGATATTAATACTGAGCAATCCTACTATCGTACTGGTGGTGACGTTAATGTAATTACCAGCCAGACTTTAGAGAAACGTCATTATCAGCAATTAGGTGATGCTTTAAAAACTATTCCCGGTGTACAGGTACAATCTCCTGGCGGCTATAGAGGCGGCGAATATGGTTATACCCAAACCCATACTATTGTAAGCATTAATGGTGATGCCAGAGTAGTAGTATTGATTGACGGACGTCGTCTGGATAACACATCTGGCGGCACAGTTGCAGGCAATTCTGGTTCTGGTTCTAAGGCAATGGTAGATATTAACCAGATTACCAGCATGGATAATATCGATAAAATCGAAGTAATTAAAGGACCTGGTGCTTCTATTTATGGTGCAGATGCTACAGGTGGTGTTATCAATATCATTACTAAAAAAGGTGGACAGAAAACAACCGGTTCTATAGATTATTCTGCTGGTTCTTGGAATAAACGTAACTATGGAATGTCTGTGTCCGGTGGTAGCGATGACGGAAAGTTAAAGGTATTCATGTCTGGACGCCGTGAAACCGGTAGTGATTCTCATTACAAAGATGGTCTGACCGGTGTAAACCATAAATGGGCACAAACCGGTTATAAAGAAGATTCTATCAATGCACGTGTTGACTATGATTTTGATGATACACATAGATTGACTGTAGCCTACAGTCACTTACAGGGTGATGATGATTATCCGCTGACAGCACCTTATTATAAATATTTGACTCCCACCGAGTGGGAAAGAATTAAACAATATTATGACCAAGGCCTTACCGGCAATATTAAAAATCCAGGCTACAGAAACTTATGGATTATGTGGCTTGGTGCATATAACGCATACAATAAGAATAACTATGATGTAACCTATTCCTTTAATAAGGAAAACGGTATGGAAAGCTTTATCAGATACTACAAACAGAATGAAAGATATTGGGGTTCCTTCGGCGGTGGTGACGGAGATTTGGCAGCACCGTTGCCGTTCACTAAGGAATGGGATGAATGGGCAAAAACTCATTACAGAGGAAGAAACTATAGATCTTATTATAATGAGCTGAAAAATGACGGCGTTCAGCTCCAGCTTGCAAAATCTGTCGGCATTCATGATTTGCTGACAACCTGGACTTATGATAAATCCAAATACTTAAGCTTCCGTACCAAAACAAATCAGAAATCTGTAGTTGAAAGAGACAGCGTTTTAGGTTATATCCAGGATAAAATCCATATCAATGATCATTGGGATATTACACCGTCTGTAAGATATTCCTATTACAGTGATTTTTCACGAACTGACAGAGATGGTACAAAATGGAATTCTGCTGAATCCACAACTACCATTACTCCGACCTTAAATACACAGTATGCCTTTGATGATACAGCAAGCATGTATTTGGGCTATACTAAAGTATACAGACCTTTGCGTGTTGGTGACTATGATAGAACCAATGGCAGCGCTCCTGCTGGATTGGAAGACGAAAAGGGTGATGTTTGGACAATTGGTGTAAGAAAGGATTTCTCTGATAATACATCTGTTTCCGTGCATTACGATTACACCAAAATGAGCAATGCTGTGGCAAGATACAGTGTATGGGATAAGGATGTTAAAGATTTTAAACTGAAGTATGTAAATGCTAAGGAAGATAAAAAATCATTTAACTTTACTATTTCTCAAAAATTTAACGAGCATTTAGGACTGAATTTGAACTATTCTCATGCATGTGACGAATGGAAAGCAAAAAATGGTATGCAATTCGATCCGGATTTGTCTTGGGCAGATGGTAATGTCAATACTGCAATCAACAAACTGCGTCCGCAGAATATTTACACTGCAGATTTGACCTATGAAAATGACAAACTGAGCGTTTCTTTGTTTGGTAACTACTATACAGGCTTAAACACTGAAGCATATACAAGCAACAGATTCTTCGTGCTTGACTTGGCTGCTAACTACGAATTTAAGAAAAATTGGATTCTCTATGGTACAGTAAGCAACCTGACCAATCAGGCTTGGGAGAATACTTATACTAATTATCTTGGTATTGGTTCTTGGCCGCAACCTGGTCGTTCCTTCATGCTTGGCGTTAAGTACAAATTCTAATTTTAAAAATTAATTATGCAAAACAAGCTGAGGATTTAAGCCTTAGCTTGTTTTTGCATCTTTTAAGGTACAAAAATGAAAAATTTAATTTTTTTAGCAGCGATATTGGGGACAATATTTATAGGTGGATGTTTTGTAAATAGCGAGGAATATATACCTAATTCGGGAGGCAATAGCGCAGATGTAGGTAAATATACTCCTGTTACTATAGATACCTATGATTCGAACAGGAATAAGATTCAAATGACGTTTACTCATAGGCCACAGCGTGTTGTTGTAGATGAATTAAATACAATGGAAACTATGTTGGCTTTAGGTTTAGGTGATTCTATTGTAGAAACTTCAGTGTCACCTAAAAGTATGAGTTATAAAAGACTGCTGCAAGAATATCCGGAGGAAATGGCAAAGATACAGAAAAAAACAGTACATTCCCTCAATACAGAGACCGTACTGTCAGCAAATCCAGATTTAATTTTGGGCTGGAAATCAACATTTACATCTATCCTCAGAAGACCAACCCAATGGTGGAATGCCAGAGGAATCAAAACGTATGTAGTAGCTACCTCAAATCATATATTGAATTACGGAACAATAGAGGATGAGAAGCAATTCCTAGCTGATATGGGAAAGATCTTTCACGTGGAACCGAAAACCAATCATTTGATTCGTGAAATTCAGGATGAGTTAAAAATTACCCAGGAAGCTGTCCAAGGTAAACCGCAGCAGAGAGTTATGGTTATAGAAGTTAGCGGTCGAGGTGCTTTTATGAATTATGATGATGGCTGGCTGGTAGGCGATATGGTCAGATCATTAGGCGGATGTATGCCTGTTAAAGAAAAAAGAGTAGGCGTCGAAGGTCTTATCGAAGAAAATCCGGATGTGATTTTTGTGGTTTATTTTAGCGATTATCAGAAGGACATCATTAGAAGTATATTTCAGCAGCCTGAATACAGCTCCTTAAAAGCTGTTCAAAATAATCGCATATGCCTACTGCCTTTTGATTGTATGTATACATCTGCTATAAAAACAATCAAGGGAATACGGCTGATAAAAAATGGACTTTATCCGGAATTAAATGCTTCCGGTAAAAGGAGTTAAGTATGAGAAATCGTTCAAAAGAAATTAGTGTTGCTTTGGTAATGCTTCTTTTAGCAGTGCTTTTGGTGCTTGCGTTTTTATGGGCTCTCAGCATAGGCACGGTAAAGCTGTCGTTCGTGCAAATTTATGAGGGGATAGTAAATCAGTTTACAAGCGGAATGGCAATTGAAACCGCAGGTCAGGGACCGGTGCATGATATTATCTGGCTTTTGCGTCTGCCTCGTCTGGTGCTGGCTGCCTTAGTAGGCATGGGACTTTCGGTCTGTGGCGTTATCATGCAGGCTGTAGTAAAGAACCCGTTGGCGGACCCGTATATTCTTGGTATTTCTTCAGGTGCCTCCTTAGGTGCGACGGCAGCAATTCTGTTGGGCATCGGCGTGGCGCTGGGTGAAAACTTTGTCGGCATTGCAGCCTTTATAGGTGCCTTTGCTATGTCGCTGGGCGTACTGTTTATCTCTAATCTGGGCGGACGTAGCAATTCCATTAAGCTGCTTTTGGGTGGTATGGCTTTGAGTGCGGTCTGCGGTGCTTTTTCGAGCTTTATTGTTTACTTTGCCAATAATAAAGAGGGTATGCAGACCATAGCTTACTGGATGATGGGCAGCTTTGCCGGTGCCAAGTGGGAAACACTTGCAGTTATCGGACCAATCGTATTGTTGGCAGTAATGTTCTTCTGGACGCAGAGCCGTATGCTCAACCTGATGCTTTTAGGTGATGAATCTGCGTTGACACTGGGAACTGATTTACATATTTACAGACAGATTTATTTGCTGGTCAGTTCGCTTATTGTAGGCTTTGTAGTTTATTCTGCGGGCATGATAGGTTTTGTCGGATTGGTAGTACCGCATGTAATCCGTATGCTGGTAGGCACTGACCATAAAAAACTTATTCCTGTAGCAGCTTTGACAGGTGCAATATTTTTAGTTGTTGCTGATGGTCTTTGCCGCATTATCATTCCACGCACCGAGCTGCCGATTGGTATTTTGATTTCACTTATCGGCGCTCCCTGCTTTGTTTACCTGATGATTAAGAAAACCTATGGCTTTGGAGGTAACTGATAATGGAAATTTTAGCAGAAGCAGTAAAAATGGCTTTCGGACCAAAGGAAATTCTTAAGGGATTAGATTTCAGCCTGCATAATAAGGAATTTGTAGGCATTATCGGCCCTAACGGCAGCGGTAAGAGTACCTTTCTGAAATGCGTTTACCGTGTGCAGAAGCCGACGGGAGGAAAAATTACTTTCAACGGAACGCCGTTGGACGAGCTTTCTTACCGTGAATCGGCACTGCAGCTGGCGGTGGTTGCACAGCATAATGTGTACAGCTTCGACTTTTCTGTACTGGAGGTTGTGCTGATGGGGCGTTCGCCGCACAAGAAAATGCTGGAGCGTGATAATCTCAAGGATTATCGCATCGCACGCGAAGCGTTGGCGACTGTAGGTCTGGCGGACTTCGAAGAACGCAGCTTTGCTACCTTGAGCGGCGGTGAGCAGCAGCGTGTAATTTTGGCGCGTGCGCTGACGCAGCAGACGGAATGCCTGGTGCTGGATGAGCCGACGAACCATCTGGATATCAAGTACCAGCTGCAGATTATGGATATAGTCAAATCACTTGATCTGACTGTTGTAGCAGCGGTACATGATTTAAATATTGCAGCAATGTACTGCGACCGTCTGGTAGCAATTAAAAACGGACAGATTGTGGGCATGGGAACTCCGCGTGAGCTGCTGACGGAAAAGTTTATTTATGATATGTATGAGGTACGCTGCAGGGTAGATGAAGATGCATCAGGACGCATTAATATTGTATATTTACCGCAGCACTGGCAATAGTACGGCGGCGGATAAGGCGCCATCTGTAGCTTTACTGTTTTTCTGCGTACTATAAGTTTTTTGACAGACTATAATAATTTGTATATTCAAGGAGGGTTAAAATGAAAAAGCTTTTATTGATTCCGGCATTCATGGCCATGTTCTTCGCCGGCAGCGTAGCAGTTCCTGCTGCCTTCGCTGCTCAGCCTGCACCGCCGCAGGAAAACAAAATGATGCTGCCGCCGCCCAAGGACGGCAAGCGTCCGCCGATGCCGCCGCGCATGCGCCGGCCACAGCTTTCCAATGCAGAGGCTGCGGAAAAACTGCAGTCCGCATACGGCTACCGTTATTCTGATATGCTGCGACTGTTGAATATCGGTCATAGCTATGGCGATATGAACACAGCCTGCTTGTATGCGTATCTGTCCGGTGAGCCGGTAGAAAAGGTGCTGCAGCTGCGTCAGCCTGCAACCTGGGGCAGGGTGCGTGCGCAGCTAGGGCTGACGCCTAAGCTGTATGCCGAAAAATATATGGAGTACCAGGCAAGCTATCTGCCTGCAGACAGCCTGGTAGACAGAGAAACGGCGCTGAAATATCTGCGACAGGGTTATCCGCTGGGCGATATTCAGCAGGCTGCCAAGCTGGCCAAGGAGAGCGGCAAAACATTGGCACAGGTATTGCCAATGCGCACTGTTACCTGTGATTGGCAGCAGGTTAAGGAAAAGCTGGGCTTGCAGCAGGAACAAAAACAGGACAAACCTTTCGCCTTCAGAGGACGCGGTCAGCGCAGCGGTGCAGGCTTTGCCGGCTTGCATACGCGCAACATGACTGCAGAAAGAGCTGTAAAGATTTTCCACGCTGATTATCTTTTTGATGAAGCAGAGCTGCTGCCGCTGTACGAAAAATATGGCTTTGAAGGCTTGGAGGATATCTGCCTGCATGCCTACATGAGTAAAAAATCCTTGCAGGAAATTATTGACCTGCGCAATAAATACTCCTGGGAGCGTATGAAGTATGTGCTTGGCTTGACACCGCAGGTATATTTTGACCGTTGCGTGGATTATCAGGCACGCCGTTTGGCAGAACGCATGGATATCCCTCAGAAGATAACGAAAAAATATATGCATATGGGTTACGCAATGCATCATATCAACAGTGCTTATCTGCTGGCACAAAAGGCCGGTCTGGATATTAAGGATGTTATTGATTTGAAGACACCGAAGAATTCCTGGCAGGATGTGGCGCTGAAAATCGGTCTGACTGTTGAAGATTGCCGGGATGTTAAGAACAAAATCAGTAAGGACTTTGGTAGGCACGAATGAAACGTATTGTAATTTTACGCTGCTTGAGTTCCAATGACGTATGCACAGGTGCAGGCTGCATGCGTGCTTTCAATACAAAAAGCGGTGCCTTCACCAGATATGGTGAGGAACCGCTGGAGCTGGAGGCCTTTTGGAGCTGTAATGGCTGCGAAGACTGCCGTTTGAAGCATCAGGAGGGTATCGAAGAAAAGTTGGAACGTATTATCGGCCTGAAGCCTGATGCTGTGCATGTTGGTGTCTGCGTCAAGCAGCGCACGGATAATGGCGACGAGGTTACCTGCAAGACTATTGAGGAAATTTGCGAGCGTTTGCAGGCTGTGGGACTGAAGATTGTTGAAGGAACGCATAGATGAATGTACTTAGATTTGCAGAATACAACTCCTATAATGAAGCCGAAATTATGGCGTTATATAGTAGTGTTGGCTGGAGTAATTATACCAATAATCCGGCAATGCTAAGAAAAGCTTATAAGAATTCACTATATGTTTTAGCTGCTTATGCTGATGGAAAGCTTGTGGGGATACTCCGTGCTGTCGGTGATGGTGCTTCTGTGGTTTTTCTGCAGGATTTAATAGTTCTGCCGAAATTTCAGCGTCATGGCATTGGTTCACAGCTTATGCGGAAGGTTATGGAAAAGTATGCCGATGTCTATCAACTGCAGCTCCTTACAGAAGCAAGTGAAAAAAATATTGCTTTTTATGAATTCCTTGGTTTAAAAAGAGTCGAAAAGTATGGTTGTTGCGCTTTTATAAGATGAAGATGGTAGAATCGGCTATAAGCTGTAAGTAATGTAACATTATTGTGACAAATCCAAGCAAATTAGATAATTTTTGCAAACCTAAGCAGGAGTTTTCGTCTCTATAGCGAAGTATAGAAGCAAAGGGATAAAGCCCGAGCCCTTGATAGAAAAATGGTAGCACCAAAGCAATTTGGCGACATACCAAAGGAGGCATTGATTATGAGTGTAAACGTAAAAGGCAGAAACATTGATGTGACCCCGGCTCTGAAAGAGTATGTGGAGAAAAAAATTACTAAGGTTACTAAGCAGTTTAAGACTGTTGGTGACATTTCTGCAGTACTGAAGGTTGAGAAAGGTAACCATATTGTAGAAATTACGGTTCCTGCAAGCGGCATTTTGCTGAGAGCACAGGAAACCACGAAAGATATGTATTCCTCCATTGATTTGGTTGTAGAGAAAATTGAACGTCAGATTCACAAATATAAAACTCGTCTGATGAAGAGAAAATACAGCAACTTTGCTGATACCGCTGTTCCTGCTCCGGCACCGGTTGCAGAAGCTGCTGATGAAGGCGAATTCGAAATTATCAAGAATAAACGCTTCATCATGCATCCGATGACTCCGGAAGAAGCAATTCTGCAAATGAATCTGTTGAACCACGATTTCTTCGTATTCTACGATCCTGATCTGGGTGCTACTAATGTGGTTTATCGCCGCAAGGATGGCAAATATGGTCTGCTGAGCCCGGAACTGAAATAAAGCAAATATTTTAACCTAAACTTCACAAAAAAGCACGGGAAATTCACCCGTGCTTTTTGCTTTTTAAGAGATATTCTGCTATAATTTAAAATTAGGTGTATAGTCTTTTAAGACACCATAATTTTAAGGAGTGATCGTGTTGCTCGAAGGCATTTTAAAGAAAATTTTTGGTGACCCCAACGAAAAAGAGATCAAGAATATTCGTGTAATCGTAGATAAGATTAATAGTCTGGAAAAGGATATGGAAAGCCTTAGCTCTGCCAATCTGGCAGCCAAGACCAGCGAATTTAAAGTACGTTTGCAAAAGGGTGAAACCCTGGATGATATTCTTCCGGAAGCATTTGCCGTTGTCCGTGAAGCTTCCAGACGTGTTACCGGCATGCGTCATTTTGATGTACAGTTAATCGGTGGTGTAGTGTTGCATCGCGGCAAAATAGCTGAAATGCGTACCGGCGAAGGTAAAACTCTGGTAGCTACTGCGCCTGTATATCTGAACGCACTGACCGGCAAGGGCGTGCATGTTGTAACTGTCAATGATTATCTGGCACGCCGCGACAGCGAGGATATGGGCCGTATTTACAAATTCCTCGGTCTGTCCGTTGGTCTGATTGTGCATGATATGGATTTCCCCGACCGTAAGGCTGCATATGCTGCAGATATTACCTACGGTACTAATAATGAATTTGGTTTTGACTACCTGCGTGATAACATGGTAGTTGACGAAAACCAGATGGTTCAGCGTGAGCTGAATTACTGTATTGTCGATGAGGTCGACAGTATCCTGATTGACGAAGCGCGTACCCCGCTGATTATCTCCGGCCCCGGTGAAAAATCCACCGAGCTGTATCAGGTTCTGGCCCGTGTTGTTGCCAACATGGAAGAGGGCGAGGATTACACTGTTGATGAAAAACAAAAACAGGTAGCACCTACCGAAAAGGGTATTGCCAAGGCAGAAAAAATGCTGGGCATCGGCAACCTGTATGACAATGAGCACGGTGTGGACTACTCTCACCAGATTATGTGCGCTCTGAAGGCTAAGGCTTTGATGCACCGCGACCGCGATTATGTGGTTAAGGATGGTCAGGTTATCATCGTTGATGAATTTACCGGCCGTCTGATGTTCGGCCGTCGTTTCTCCGAAGGTCTGCATCAGGCTATCGAAGCTAAGGAAGGCGTAAAGGTAGAACGCGAAAGCCAGACACTGGCAACTATTACCTTCCAGAATTACTTCCGTATGTACAAAAAGCTTGCCGGTATGACCGGTACTGCTAAGACTGAGGAGCAGGAGTTCCAGAAGATTTATAATCTGCCGGTTGTTGTTGTACCTACCAATAAGCCGATGATCCGTGTTGACTATCCTGATGTTATCTATAAAACACGTATCGCTAAATACAAGGCAGCAGTCAACGAGATTGAAGAATGCCATAAGTCCGGCCGTCCGGTACTGGTTGGTACTACTTCCATTGCTCAATCCGAAGAGCTGAGCGCTATGCTTAAACGCCGCAACATTCCGCATAACGTGCTGAATGCGAAGTACCATGAAAAAGAGGCTGAGATTATTTCTCATGCAGGCCAATACGGTGCTGTAACCATTGCTACCAACATGGCAGGCCGTGGTACCGATATTACCTTGGGTGAAGGCGTTCCTGAATTAGGCGGTCTGCATATTATCGGTACAGAGCGTCATGAAAGCCGTCGTATCGATAACCAGCTGCGTGGCCGTTGCGCCCGTCAGGGTGACCCCGGTTCTTCCAAGTTCTTCCTGAGCCTGGAGGATGATCTGATGCGTCTGTTCGGCAGTGATAATATTGCCGGTATTATGGACAAGCTGGGCATGGAGGACGATGAGCCGATTGAACACAGCCTTGTTACCAAGTCCATCGAAAATGCACAGAAGAAGGTTGAAGCACGTAACTTCAGCATTCGTAAGCATGTCCTGGAGTATGACGATGTTATGAACCAGCAGCGTGAGGTTATTTACTCTCAGCGTCATAAAATCCTGCATCAGGAAAATCTTAAGGATACCATCAAAGAGATGGTTGATGAAACCGTTGAACGTACTATGACCATGTACGCACCGCCTGAGGTTTACTCTGAGGATTGGGATCTGCAGGCTCTGATTAACTACGCTGAGGATTTCTATGCTCCGCGTGGTCTGCTGACCGTAGATTATCTGCAAAACCTCAGCCGTGAAGAGCTGGCTGAATATCTGCAGAAGGTTGCTGATGACAACTACCAGGCACGTGAGGATGCAATCGGTCCCGAACTGATGCGTGAGCTGGAAAACCTGGTTATGCTGAAGGTTGTAGACAACCATTGGATGGAGCATCTGGATGCTATGGATATGCTGCGTGAAGGTGTTGGCCTGCGTGCATATGGACAGAAGGATCCGCTGGTTGAATACAAATTTGAAGCTTATGATATGTTTGAAGCTATGATGGAGGCTATCAAGGAAGACGTTGTCCGCTACATTTACCGCGTCAATGTTATTACCCAGCCGCAGGTTGAAGATCCGCTGGAAAATGCTTCCACCAATAACCCGACTCCCGAGGGTGACGAGGGCAATTTGAAAGCTGAACCCAAGAAATAATTTTAAGTCAGCAGCTTTGGCTGCTGACTTACTTTCGCCTTGTTTGCAAGAACTTGGCAAAACGGCGTAAGCCGTAAATAACTAATATTTGCTACACGAAAGGTTGTGAGGAATTTTGTTGATTGAAGAATATAAGCCTGAAATTACAAATCTGCAAGCAAAATTAGAGGAAATGAGGGGATCTCTTTGACATCGCTGTCAAAGAAGATCGTATTGCAGAATTAGAACATAAAATGGGTGATCCTACTTTTTGGGATGATCCGGAAAAGGCACAAAAAACTGCGCAGGATGTTAACAGCTTAAAGGAAGAGGTTGACGGTTTCCATAAATTAAGCGCAGGTGTTGACGATTTAGAGGCATTGCAGGAGATGGCTGCCGAAGAAAATGATGAAAGCCTGATTCCTGAAATGGATGAGCTGCTGGCAAAATGCCGCAGCGAGCTGGAGCATTTGGAGCTTGGTATGCTGCTCAGCGGTGAATATGATGCCAATAATGCCATCCTGACACTGCATGCAGGTGCAGGCGGTACCGAAGCGCAGGACTGGACCAGCATGCTGCTGCGTATGTTTACCCGTTTCGCGGAGCAAAACGGCTTTGCGTTGGAAATGCTCGACTATCAGCCGGGTGATGAGGCCGGTGTAAAAAGTGCTACCATTCAGGTTAACGGCCACAATGCTTATGGCTTCTTGCGCTCTGAAAAGGGTGTACACCGTCTGGTACGCATTTCTCCGTTTGATGCCAATGCCCGCCGTCATACATCCTTTGCTGCGGTAGACGTAATGCCGGAGCTGGATGATACTGTTGATGTAAATATTAATATGGATGAGGTGCGCGTCGATGTTTACCGTTCCAGCGGTGCCGGCGGTCAGCACGTCAACAAAACGTCCTCTGCTGTACGTATGACACATGAATCGACGGGTATCGTTGTTCAATGTCAGAATGAGCGTTCCCAAATTCAGAACCGTGAGCGCTGCCTGCAGATGCTGCGTGCAAAATTATATGAATATGAAAAGGCTAAGCAGGATGCTCTTGTCAGCGATATTGCCGGTGATTACCAGAATATCGAATGGGGCAGCCAGATACGTTCCTATGTGTTCCAGCCCTATACTATGGTTAAGGACCATCGTACAGGCTGCGAAACCGGTAACATTCAGGCTGTTATGGATGGCGATTTGATGCCGTTCGTAGAAGCATATCTGCGCAGTCAGCAGAAGAAGGTTTAATAAAGCGAGGTCTGAACAGGTGAATTTTATGAAAAGCCGATATAATCCTTTGCTTTTGGCAGTAATCGTAATCGGTCTGGTTTGTGCCTTATGGCTGAACGTTGTCCGTCACGATGTTGAACAAAAAAACAATACTGTAGAAATGGCTATGGAATACGAGGGCTTACGTAAGCTGGCTGCCTTGCAGGGATTGCCCGAAGAGGATGTACTGCGTCAGTTTAAGGATGCAGGCATCAACTCGCTGATGATTTTCGATACTACGTTGGAGCGCCTGACTAAAAACGGCGAAATCCAGACGGTAACAGGCGGTGAGCTGCGTCAGGCAGCTGCGCTTGGTTCCGGCATGGGTGTTTTCGCTAATGTGGGAGCCGGCGATGTTGAAGAAAATGCTGCTTACGTTGCTGCTACTGACAAGCAGTCTGTCTTAGATGATGTAGAGCAGGATTTGTGCCTGCGCTACGGTGCTGACCGTGTAAAGGTTGTAAGTGAAAATCCGCGTATTATCAAAATCAAGGGCAGCACTACACTTCTGCCTGAGGGTAAATACGATGAGCCTCAGGGACTGCTACAGGCTCCTTTAGGTTTGCCGGTGCAGGATATGCGTAAGGTTGCTGCTTTGGGCTTCAAAATTATCGTACGTCCGCAAAATTATGTGGATGTAACGGATGAGCAGATTGACGGCATTTTTGCCCGCATTAAAGAAGCCGGTGTACCGGTTGATGCTCTGATGCCATGCGGTACAGAGGTTGTGGGCTATCCTAATAAAATACAGCATTTGGGCGAGCGCATGAAGGAAAACAACATGACGCTGGTAATGCTGGAGCATTACACCCAGCTGCAGTTTGCCAAAATCGACGGTCTGTTGCCTTTGGCTGAGTTCAATGACTATAAGGCTGCCCGTTCCTATGTTATCGACCCGACCGAGCAAAAGAAAATCAGCGTGGGCGAGGCTTTGCGCCGGTGGGCACTGACGGACGAGGAGCGCAATATCCGCGTGAACTATATCCGTCCCTTCCTGATGCCTGAGGGTGGTCAGGATATTATGAAGACTAACCTGAAGTATGTGCGTGATATTAAGGCCAGCGTTGAAGCGCGTGGTTATACTATCGGCGAAGCAGGTGCTTTCAGCGCCGAAAACAAAGATGGCTTTGCACCGTATTTCCCCGCTAAGGTAAACTTTATTCCTATTATATTGGCGATTGCCGCCGGTGTAGTGCTGTATCTTGCGTTGCTCTTTAACCTGGGCGGTAAGCAGCAAATAGCACTGTGGGCTGTTTTTTCTGCCGGAGCTTTGGCACTGCTGTTTATCGGCCGCGGCCTGTTTACGCGTCAGCTGCTGGCTTTGGCGGCAGCAAGTGTTTTCCCGGTGCTTTCGATGAATGTTATCTTTAACATTTGGGATAAAAATACGAGTGATAAGCACAGTCTGCTTGTTATTTGCTGGAACGGTATCTGGCAGCTGGCGCTGGCTATTGCTTTATCTTTGGTGGGTGCAGCCTTCCTGTCGGCTATTTTGACAGACAGCCGCTTCCTGCTGGAAATTGATATTTACCGCGGCGTAAAATTAACCTTTATTCTGCCGGTTATGCTGACAGCAGTTCTCTTTATGAAACGCTATGACCTGCTGCAAGTTGTAGGCAAAGGCTTGAAAACTCTGTGGGAGCGCCTGAACGGTCTGCTTGATACAGAGATTACCTTCCGCCATGTAGCAGTGCTTGCGGTGCTGCTGTTTATTGCTTATTATTTTGTCGGTCGCAGCGGCCACACCGGCGGTGTGCCTGTGCCGGCAATTGAATTGAAGATGCGTGCTTTCTTAGAACAGCTTATGTATGCACGTCCGCGCGAAAAAGAATTTATGATCGGTCATCCGGCATTTTTCGTGGCAGTGCTTGCTGTTTACCGTTGTGCACCACGTTGGTGGCAGTTTGTACTTACCTGTGCTGCCGTTATCGGACAGGGCAGTCTGGTGCAGACATTCTGTCATATGCGTACACCGGTTGTTATGAGCTTTGTACGTGCTCTCGACGGCTATGCTGTTGGCGTTGTATTCGGCGTAATCGCTGTACTGGTGCTTGGCCTGCTGTTGCCTTTAGTTGTTAAGTTTAGAAGGAGATACCTTGAAGAATGAGTAAGATCGTGATTTCCGGATACTATGGATTTGCTAATGCCGGAGATGAAGCTATGCTGACCGCGATCATTAAGGCTTTGCGCAGTACGGAAAAGACCGTGGAGCTGACGGTTATCTCTGGCAATCCGCCCGCTACTGCCGCAAGACACAAGGTGAATTCTCTTCATCGTTTCAGCTTTTGCAAAATTTTTGCTGCCCTCATGGACTGCGACCTGCTGCTCAGCGGCGGTGGCAGTCTGCTGCAGGATGTTACCAGCAAGCGCAGTCTGTTATATTATCTGTTTATCCTGGCTTTGGGCCTGCTGCTCAAAAAAAAGGTTATGCTTTTCGGTCAGGGTATAGGACCTATCCATAACAGACTTATGCGCAGGCTGACTAAATTTATCTGCAGCCGGGTGGATTTAATTACCGTGCGTGACCAGGATTCTTTATATGAACTGCGTCGCATCGGTGTACCGGCGGAAAAGGTGCAGCTGACAGCCGATTCTGTGCTGACCTTGCCGCAGGAGAGTAAGGAAAAAGGACTCGAGCTGCTGCAGCAGTTTGGGGTGCCGCAAGATAAAATGCTGATAGCTATAAGCGTACGTAAATGGCAGGAGGATGACAAGTACCTGCTGGAGCTGGCTAAGGCTGCGGATATTCTGGCTAAGGAATATAAGGCACATATTGTGCTGCTGCCGCTGCAATATCCTGTGGATGTTGCTGCCTGCAACAGATTGCAGCACTTTATGAGGCGCAAGGCAGACAGTACTGTTTTGGAAACCGGCTGTGATACCGAGCAGTTTTTGTCGCTGATGGGTAACTTTAATCTGCTTATCGGTATGCGTCTGCATGCACTGATTTTTGCTGCAGTTATGGAGCTGCCTTTTGTGGCTGTATCCTATGACCCCAAAATTGACGGCTTTGTCAAAGACATTAACGGCATCAGCGCAGGAGCTGTGGAAACACTGCAGGCTGCGCAGGTAGTTGCGTCTGCGCGCAAGGCGCTGGCCTCTGCCAATGCTGCTCATGGACTTTTGGATACATTGAGAGCGAAAGCTTTTTTAAATGCAAAGGAAGCCTTTGATTTATTAAATTGAGAGGAGATTGAAGGTAGTGCTGAAAATGACTGATGTAAGCAAGGTATATCCCGGTGGGTCTGTTGCCTTGCAGAACGTCGATATTCATATTGAACCAGGCGAATTCGTCTTTGTTGTAGGACCTAGCGGCGCTGGTAAGTCTACCTTTATCAAAATGCTGTTCCGTGAGGTTCTGCCGACCACGGGCAGCATTTTTGTTAATGGCGTGGATATTTTATCGCTGACACCTAATGAGATTCCGTATATGAGGCGTCAGCTGGGCATAATTTTCCAGGATTACCGTCTGCTTCCGGACCGTACGGTTTATGAAAACGTAGCTTTTGCTATGGAGGTAATAGAAACACCGCGCCGCAAGATTAAGCGCAGAGTGTTGAACGTATTGGATCTTGTCGGCCTGCGTCACCGTGCCGATGCTTATCCTAATGAGCTGAGCGGCGGCGAGCAGCAGCGTATCGCTATTGCCCGTGCTATTGTCAACGATCCTATTATGGTAATTGCCGACGAACCTACAGGTAACCTGGACCCGGAAACAAGCTGGGATATTATGGAAATCTTTAAGGAAATTAATGCTGAAGGAACTACGATTGTTATGGCAACTCATAATAAAGAAATAGTTGATGCCATGGGCAAGCGCGTTATAGCCATAGAGGACGGGCATATCGTACGTGATGAAGCAAGCGGGGTATATGGCTATGAGCTTTAGTACAAAAGAATATTTTGTTAAGGAAACCTATAAATCTATCAGGCGTAACGGCTTTATGAGCTTTGCTTCTATTTCTACTGTAGCGGTTTCGCTGTTAGTGCTGGGAATGTTTCTGCTGATTTTTCTCAACACCAACAATTTGGCACAGTATCTGGAAAGTCAGGTACAGGTGTCGGTCTATATGCAGGATAATGCTTCTGCGGAGGAGCTGAAAGCAGTAGAGGCGAAGCTGAAGAAGATGCCCGGTGTAGTAAAAGTAACACCGGTAAGCAAGCAGCAGGCTCTGGCACGCTTCAAGGAGCGTCTTGGCGATCAGGAGCAGCTGCTCAACAGCTTGGGCAAGGATAATCCGTTCCCAAATTCCTTTGAGGTGCAGGT
>ERZ791574.1055-NODE-1055-length-16123-cov-4.382624_pt1 | contig 16123 bp, 12 predicted proteins | sample MGYA00433098_ERZ791574 | MGnify/ENA primary metagenome ERZ791574 (study PRJEB30046, sample SAMN00791933) | human gut metagenome | study: EMG produced TPA metagenomics assembly of the A metagenome-wide association study of gut microbiota in type 2... | reverse complement strand
TGCTCCGGCACGCTGGGAGCGGCGGATGGCAATGGGCACCCCCTCACCGGCGCGGCGCTGACGCTCCGGGCCTTTGAAACGGTGCTGGGGCCGCTGGCCCCGTGGCTCATCGGCGTGGCGTTAGGACTGTTTGCCTTTACCTCCGTGCTGGGCTGTGCGGTTCAGGCAGAGACAACGGCATCATACCTGCTGGGACCGGGGGCGGTGCGGCCCTGCCGGGTGCTGTACGGACTGGCGGTTTTTGCCGGGGCGGTGATCCCTATGGCCACGGTCCTTCAGCTGGCGGATCTCGCCAACGCACTGATGGCCTTTCCGAACCTCGTCTGTCTGCTGCTGCTCTCCGGTGAGATCGCCGGGGAATGTGGCAGAAAGGAGCGGTAAAAATGGCAGCTATCAGAAAAGTAAAGCGGGTAAGAAAGCGGCAAGGAAGAATGTCTCCGAAACCGCAAAGGTTCTGAAAATGGCTCCAGTGGTGCAAAAATGCTTTTTTGTGCCGCTGGAGCTGTAAATTTTCTGTGACGGCGTTGCATTTTTGTGATTTCGTGGTATGATAACCGTGGTATAAAATTTTTGAAAAGGACTGATACCATGACAAAAATCGACATCGTCTCCGGCTTCCTGGGTGCCGGTAAGACCACACTCATCAAAAAGCTGCTGGCGGAAGCCTACAAGGGCGAAAAGCTGGTGCTGATCGAAAACGAATTTGGCGAGATCAACATTGACGGCGGCTTTCTGAAGGAATCCGGCATCCAGATCTCCGAGATGTCCGCCGGCTGCATCTGCTGCTCTCTGGTGGGCGACTTCAACAAGGCTTTGAAGGACGTGGAGGCTCAGTTCCACCCCGACCGCATCCTCATTGAGCCCTCCGGTGTTGGCAAGCTCAGCGACGTGATCGTGGCGGTGGAGAACACCGTAAAGGACGTTCCCGAGATGAAGCTCAACAGCTTTGTCACCGTGGCGGACGCCACCAAGGTGAAGGTCTATATGAAGAACTTCGGTGAATTCTACAACAACCAGATCGAGGCCGCCGGCACCATCATCCTCTCCCGGACTCAGAAGATGACGCAGGAGAAGCTGGAGGCCGCCGTGTCCATGCTCCGGGAGAAAAACGCCGATGCCGCCATCATCACTACCCCTTGGGATGAGCTGGATGGCAAGGCCATTCTCTCCGCCATTGAAAAGATCTCTCTGGCCGATGAACTGCTGGAGAAGATGCGGGCCGAACATGAGGCCGATGAGCACGAGCACCATCACCATTATCATGACGGCGAGGAGTGCGACGATCCCAACTGCTCCTGCCACCACCATGACCATGAGCACGAGGAGCATGAGCATGAGCATGAACATCACCATCATGACCATGACCATGAGCACGAGCATGACCACGAGCATCACCATGACCATGACGAGTGCTGCGGCCATGAGCATGACCATGAGCATGAACACGAGCATCACCATGACCACGGCGAGTGCGACGACCCCAACTGCTCCTGCCACGACCATCACCATCATCACCACGCCGATGAGGTGTTCACCTCCTGGGGTAAGGAAACGCCCAAGGTGTATACGCAGGCGGACATCGACCGTATTCTGACGGCGCTGGATTCCGGCGACTACGGCGCCATTCTCCGGGCCAAGGGCATCGTGAATGGCACCGATGGCGCATGGATCGAGTTCGACTATGTGCCGGAGGAGCATGAGATCCGGGCAGGCCATCCTGACTACACCGGCCGCCTGTGCGTCATCGGTTCCAATCTGAAGGAGGAAAAGCTGGCAGAGCTATTCGGCCTGTAAGCGAAAAAATTCATGGCTGATATTCCTGTATATCTTATCGCCGGTTTTTTGGACGGCGGCAAAACAGATTTTATCAACGGCATTTTAGAGGACGGCTTCGCCCGTGAGGACAAAACCCTCCTGATCTGCTGTGAAGAGGGCGAGCTGGAATACGAGCAGAAGGCGCTGGACAACGTGACCGTGGTCCCGGTGGACGAGGAGACCGCTCTCACCTGCTCCCAGTGCAAGGAATGGGAGAAGCAGTACAAGCCCAAGCAGGTCCTCATTGAGTACAACGGTATGTGGTCCATGGAGCGGCTGTACCGGGAGGTGTTGCCCGCCAACTGGGTCCTCTATCAGGTGATGACCTTTGTGGACGCCAATACCTTTGAGACCTATGCCAAGAACATGGGCCAGATCATGATGGAAAAAATCACCAACGCCGACCTGCTGGTGTTCAACCGCTGCACCGATGAGCTGAAGGCCGCACTGCGGAAGCGGAATCTGCGGATGGTGAACCGCCGGGCGGACATCTATCTGGAAGATCTGAATGGCAACAGCGAGGACTACAACAACGGTGAGGTCTGTCCATTTGATCTGAACCAGCCGGTGATCAACGTTCCGGACGATGACTACGGTGTCTGGTATGTGGACGTGATGGATTACCCTGACCGCTGGGCAGGGAAAACCGTTCACATGAAGCTGCTCATGTGCCACTCCAAGAAGTATCCCGGTACCCACTGCCCCGGACGGTTCGCCATGGTCTGCTGTGAAAATGACGTGCAGTTCTTGGGTCTGGTGGCCAAGGGCGTGGATCTGAATAAGTACAAGAACCGGGACTGGGTGGAAGTCGAAGCCCGTATGGCTTTGGAAAATCACTCTGCCTACAAGGGCAAGGGCCCGGTGATGCACATCATCTCCATCAAGCCCTGCGAAAAGCCCGCCAACGAGGTCGTGACCTTCTGATCTGCTGATATTCAAAAAGCACGTTTCCTTTTGACGAGGAAACGTGCTTTTCTTCTTGCATGCGCTTCTTATATTTGTCACCGTGCAAGTCATTGGCAAATCGGCTGCGTTTTCAATACGATTCGTATTTTTTGCTTTTAAATCGACATTTTGTATTGTAATTCCGCAAGATTTTTTCGGGAATGCCGGTTTTCTCTCTGCTTCGCAAAGCTCGCAAAATTTCGGAAATACTTGCAAATTCCGGGCAAATCCATATAATAGAGGTATTCTGGTATGAAAGGACTTTACGTTTTGAAAGAAAAGCGGATCTATAAAAGAGAACTGCCCCTCTGGGGGAGTCTGCTGGCCGCCGTTTTGCTGGCAGGCTGTATCACTTTACTGGCCCTGTGGTGCCAGCCAAACGCCCTGCGGACGGTGCTGGCAGGGTTCAAGGCCCAGCCCCTGCTGATTGTTTTGAACGCTCTCCCCATCGGACTTTTGCTGCTGGCCTTCGCCTTCCTGTTCCGGAACGTCTTTTACAGCGGGGCGCTGGTGAATTTCTTCGTCTGCGCACTGTCCCTTGCCAACCGGGTCAAAATCGAGGTCGGGGACGAGCCGGTATTCCCCCGGGACTTTTCTCTTCTGCGGGAGGTAGGCAGCGCCATCCAGTCCTTCGACATCCGCTATCCGGTGAAGGCCATCGCCGTGGTGGTGCTGACCACCGCGCTGCTCATCGGCCTTGGGGTCCTGTTCCCCAGCCGCCCGGTGTCCTTTGCCGCACTGAAGGCCAAGCTGACAAAACGGAACGCCGCAGCCGTGTTCCTCGGCCGCTGCTGGCCGGAGCGGATCCTGGGCGCAGTCCTCAGCTTCGGCGTTTTGACCGCCCTGATCTTCACTGTATACGCCAGCAATGACCTCTACAATTCCTTCCGGGTCAGCAATGCCTACTATGTCCCCTCGGTATTCAATGAACTGGGCTTTCCCTACTGCTTCTGCCACCAGTTCACCACCTATCCGGTGGACAAGCCGGAGGGCTTTTCCAAGTCCGAGGCCGCTGGTTGGGAGACAGGCGGGCAAACGGGGCTCGGTAAGGATGTCAGCGTGATCCTTGTGATGAACGAGGCGTTTTCCGACCTCACCGACCAGCCTATGTTCAACTGGACGGAGGAAACCGATCCCCTGCCCCACCTCCACGCTTTGCAGAAGGACCCCCACGCCCTTTCCGGTCACATCGTGGTCCCTGGCTTCGCTGGAGGCACCGCCAACACAGAGTTCGATGCGCTGACGGGAATGCAGACCAATGCCCTCTCCGTCACTGCCACCTCCGCCATGCGGGTGGTGAACCGAAATCTGGACAGCTTGTTCCGGGTGTTCGGGGCGGACGGCTACCGCACCTCCTTCTACCATCCCGGCGATGCCTGGTTCTACAACCGCGAGAATGTCTACCGCTGGCTGGGCGCGGAGCACGAGGTATTCGCCAAGGACATGAAAGATTTAGAATACAAGGGCCGCTGGGTCACGGATGACTACATGGCTGGTCTGATCGAGGAAGAATTTGAAACGGCGGTCAGCGAGGGCCGCCCCCTGTTCAACTACACCACCACCATCCAGAACCACATGAGCTACACCGCCGACAAGTACGGCGAGGGCTATGTGTTCCCCCCGGTCTCCACCACGGCGGACATCTCCCCGGAGACCCGCTCCATGCTGGAGGTCTACACCGAAGGCGTCCGTGATGCTGACGCCATGCTGGGCCGGCTGACGGCTTACTTCGCAGAGCGGGAGGAGCCTGTGGTGCTGGTGTTCTACGGCGATCACCTGCCCTATCTGGGGGACAACCAGAAGGGCTACGCGGAGCTGGGATCTGAGGTGTCCATTCTGGAAAACGAGCGGGAGGACATTCTCTGCTCTTACAAGACCCCCTATGTGCTCTGGGCCAACGATGCCGCCGCGGACACGCTGAACTGGAACGAGGCCGTGGCCGCGCTGGATTTTCCGGAGGACGGCGTTCTCTCTGCTTCCTTTTTAAGCAGCGTCCTGCTGGACCTCACCGGCCGCGCCGGGGAAAGTCCGTGGTTCGACTTTCTCTCCTCCCTCCGGCGGATCGCGCCGGTGGTGCAGAAGAAAACCTATATCCTGACGGACGGCTCCGTACTGCCACAACGGATTCTGAACGAGCAGACGGATGAATCGTCCATGGAATTAAAAGACGCCGTCCGCAAGTGGCGCTGCTGGAGCTATTACAAGCTGAAATACGCGGACGTGGGTTAGACCCACCGCGAATATATGGAAAAAGCGGTTCCGGAACTTCCGGAACCGCTCTTTTGTATCAGCTTTTCGCTTCGATCTTCGCTCCGCATTTAGGGCAGGTGATGACAATCTTCCCCTTCCCAACCGGCACCCTGCAGATGGCGCCGCATCTGCAGGTGAAGTACTTGTGCTCCTTATCCGCCCGGCGGGCCTTGGCCCCGGCGGCGTTGTTCCGGGCTTTCCAGATCCAGCCCATAAACTTCTGGTTCTCCGCCCGGCGCTTGGTCAGGTTTTTGGAGAACATCCGGAACAGAATAAACACCATCAGCACCCAAAGGAGGGATTCGCAGATTCGGGCGGGGATCCATAGCCGCAGAAGGCTGAAAATCAACTGGGCCACCAGAATCACCAGGTAGCCCCGAAGGAGCGCCTGATTCATCTGATCCATGCCGTTCCGGCCGTACATGAACCGCGCCACCGCGCATCTGAATTTATAGAACATACGCCTGCTGCCTCTTTCCGTCGGCTCCCGCGGAACCGTAACTGTTTTTACCTTACATATTTTAGCGGATAGGTCAGAGAAAGGCAACGGTTTAGCAGCGGAGTTTACAAAAAAGTAATTTCTTTCCAAGTCATTCCGTGTTAAAATGACATACGATATGAAAATACACAAAGGAAGTGTTTGGTTTATGGCAAAGAAACAATTCAAAGCGGAGTCCAAACGGCTGCTGGACCTGATGATCAACTCCATCTACACCCACAAGGAGATCTTCCTGCGGGAGATCATCTCCAACGCCAGCGACGCCTGCGACAAGCTGTGCTATCAGGCTCTGACGGATGACAGCGTGAAGCTGACCCGGAAGGACTTCAAGATCGACCTGTCTGTTAACAAGGATGCCCGGACCATCACCGTTACGGATAACGGCATCGGTATGGACAAGGAGGATCTGGAGAACAATCTGGGCGTCATCGCCTCCTCCGGTTCCTACAAGTTCAAGCAGGAGGTGGGAGATGACACCAAGGACACTGACGTGATCGGTCAGTTCGGCGTGGGCTTCTACTCCGCCTTCATGGTCTGCGATCAGGTGACGGTCCGCACCCGGAAATTCGGCAGTGACACCGCCTATCAGTGGCAGTCCTCAGGGGCCGACGGCTACACCGTCACGGAATGTGATAAGTCCGATGCGGGCACTGAGGTCATCATGCACCTGAAGGATGATACCGAGGACGAACATTACAGCGAGTTTTTGGAAGAATGGAAGCTCCGGGAGCTGATCAAAAAGTATTCCGACTACATCCGCTTCCCCATCCGCATGGCGGTCACGAAAACGAAAAAGGTGGCCTCCTGCATGTCCGACAAGCCGGACGAGGTACCCTATGTGGAGATGGAGACCCTGAACTCCATGGTCCCCATCTGGCAGCGAAAAAAGGCCGACGTGAAGCCGGAGGAATATAACGAGTTCTATCGGGAGAAGTTCCACGATTTCGCGGACCCCCAGCGGGTCATCACCGTGTCCGCCGAGGGTGCCGTGACCTACAAGGCCTTGCTGTTCATCCCCGGTGCCACCCCCTTCGACTTCTACACCAAGGAATACGAAAAGGGCTTGCAGCTCTATTCCAGCGGCGTTCTCATTATGGACAAGTGCCCGGATCTGCTGCCGGAGCACTTCCGGTTCGTCCGGGGCGTGGTGGATTCCCCGGATCTGAGCCTGAACATCTCCCGGGAGCTTTTGCAGCATGACCGCCAGCTGAAGGTCATCGCCGGAAATCTGGAAAAGAAGATCAAGAGCGAACTGGCCAAGATGCTCAAGGACGAGCGTGAGGCTTATGAAACCTTCTGGAAGAACTTCGGCCGCCAGCTGAAATACGGCGTGGTCAGCGAGTACGGCATCCACAAGGACCTGCTGCAGGATCTGCTGTTGTTCTGGTCCTCCACGGAGAAGAAGCTGGTGACGCTGGATGAGTACGTCTCCCGGATGAAGGAGGATCAGAAGGTCATCTATTATGCCGCCGGTGACACCGTGGACAAGATTGACAAGCTGCCTCAGCTGGAGGCTTTGAAGGATCAGGGGGTGGAGATCCTCTACTTCACAGAGGAAGTGGACGAGTTTGTGGCCCAGACCCTGCGGAGCTACAAGGACAAGGAGTTCCGCTCCGCCATGGACGGTGCATCCGACGAGTCCGCTCAGGAAAAGGCTAAGGAGGAGGCCGACACCCATAAGGATGTGTTTGCCTTCGTGAAGGAGACGCTTGGTGATGCGGTGGCAGAGGTGAAACCCTCCACACGGCTGAAATCGCACCCTGTATGTCTCACCGCCGGCGAGGGCCTGAGCTTTGAGATGGAGAAGTATTTCCAGCTCATGCAGCCTGACAGCAGCATCAAGGCCCAGCGGATTCTGGAGCTGAACACGGAGCACCCGGCCTTCACCGCTCTGGAGAACGCCGTGACCGCCGACCCGGAAAAGGCCAAGATCTACGCCAAGCTGCTGTACGATCAGGCGCTGCTGATCGCGGGACTGCCGCTGGACGATCCCTCCGGCTACACGGATCTGGTGTGCGGATTGATGAAGTAAGTCTGATAAGACAGACCTTGCCCCGGCGTGTCCTGCAAGACATGCCGGAGACAGTAGGGCGAAAAGGTCTTTTCGCCCTGCTGCCAATATTTTCAGAGCTTTTGTAAAGTTCTGAAAATATTTAATTTAAATAGCGCAGGACACCCTTCTTGGGTTTCCCGCGCACACTCTTCACCCGCAAGGGGTATGCGGCATCCGTAAAGCGGCACAGCCGCTAACGGCTGCCCTACCTTACTATCGCGGAAAATCTACCATTTTACCGAAAGACTCCCCCCGGCGTGTCTTACAAGACACGCTGGGGGCCTTTTTGCTATTTCTCGCTATTTCGGCAGTTTAGCGCGCAAAAACACCTCCGCGTAGAAAATCCACGTAGAGGTGTTTTGTCTGTATTCGGCGTTTCTCAGCCCCACAGGGCGGAGAGGGACGGGATAATTTGCTTTTTCCGGCTCATGATCTTGGGCAGGAACACGCTGTTCTTTTCCTCGCCGGTGATGTTGAAGGCCTGCCGGATGGTTTCCGTATCTCCGGAATACAGCAGGTAGGAGCCTTCCACCAATACGTCCGTGATCATCAGCAGCACAATGTCCAGACCGTTCTTCTTACGGATGGTCTCCATCGTGGCGAGGAATTCCTCTTTCCGGGCCATAAGACGATCGGAATCCAGACAGGTGATCTGGCTCACCGCCAGATTGTGACCGCCAATGTGGAATTCCTTGTAGTCGGTGCGGATAATGGACTCAGCGCTCTTATCCTCACCGGTAGCGGCGGAGAAAATGGTCTGCCCCAGCTCTTCCAGAGAGACATTGGCAATACGGGACATCCGGTTGGCAATGTCGATATCCCGCTGGGTGCAGGTGGGAGATTTGAACATGACCGTATCCGACACGATGGCGGCAGCCATGAGACCCGCCATTTTAGCAGAGGGCATCAGCCCCTTTTCCTGGTACATATCCGCAACGATGGTGGTAGAACTGCCCACCGGCTCATTCCGGACGTAAATAGGATTGTTGGTCTCAATATCCGCCAGACGGTGGTGATCCACGATCTCCAGAATGTCCGCCTGATCCAGACCGGGCACAGACTGGGCTTTTTCGTTGTGGTCCATCAGGATCACCTGCTTGCGCCGGGGGCGCAGCAGATGGAATCGGGACAGGGTGCCCACCACGTGCTCATTTTCATCCAGAATGGGGTAAGCCCGGAATCGGCTTTCCAGCACGGTATTGCGCACGTCATCGATATAATCGTCCAGATGGAAGGAAACCAGATCGTGGCTCTTGCAGATGCGCTCAATGGGCAGAGAATGGCAGATCAGGTGGACTGCCCGGTACGCGTCATAAGGCGTGGAGATGATGCAGGTATCGGTGTCCAGCTCCAGCAGCTCCCGGCTGACCTCCGCCTGGCAGACGATGACGCAGGTGACCCGCAGCTCCAGTGCCCGCTTGATCATGTCCGGCTGATCGCCGCAGACCACGATGCTGTCCGGAGAGGAAAACAGCAGGTTTTCCCGTCCCGCAGGCAGGGCGATGGTGACCTCGCCGGAGATCTCATCCCGGATCTGGCCGCCCTCGTTGAGGACCTTGCCCTCCAAAACGGAGAGCAGGTTGTAGACCGGCACGTTCTTGACCGTGGAATTGCGGACAGCCAGCATATCGTAGCTGGCCACGTCACCGGCGGAAAGCATACCGTAAAGCGTACCGTCCTCATTGGCCACAGGCAGTACGGAGATCCGGTCCGTTTGCATCATCTGCCAGGCCCGGCTGATGGTAGCGGCGGGAGACAGGGTGGGCGGCGTATCGAAGTCCAGGTCCCGGACCTGCGTCCGAACGTTGTTGATCAGCTCCGGCGGCTGTGCGTCGAATTTGTCCAGAACGGCTTTCGTCTCATCGCTGATCTGGCCCAGGCGGGCGGCGCAGTACTGCCGCTGCCCCAGAGCGTTTTTCAGTGCGGCGTAGGCCATGGCGGATACGATGGAGTCGGTATCCGGGTTGCGATGGCCGGTAATGTAAACTTTGTCCATTCCACAGCTCCTTTCGGATCGTTCTTAAATTCTGTTTCTCTCATGATTATGAGAGTCCGGCGTGAAATTGTCAACAGTGCCTTTCACCAAATGGACCGTGCGAAAGTACAGTCTCACAACCCATTTTGTATAGTTCCGGACCATTTACAGGATCAGAAGCTCCTTAGGTGCCAGCGTAATGTCCTGACAGCCCTGTTCTGTGATGACGATCACATCCTCAATGCGAACGCCCAGCTTCCCCGGCAGATAGATCCCCGGCTCCGCGCTGATGACAGCGCCGGCAGGCAGCGGCTTGCTGTTGGACGGCGTGGCATTGGGATTTTCATGGATCTCCACGCCAACGCTGTGGCCAAAGCTGTGACCAAAATAGGGACCGTATCCGGCGTCCGCGATGACCTGTCGGGCGGCGCCGTCCACCGCTGCGCCGGTGACGTCGGCCTTTGCCGCGGCGATTCCGGCCAGCTGGGCCTTGAGGACCGTATTGTAAACAGTCTCCATCTCCTCCGTCACATGACCAACGGCCACTGTGCGGGTCATATCCGAGCAATAGCCGCCGAATTTGCAGCCGAAGTCCATGGTGACGAACTCCCCGGCCTGAATGGGCTTCTCACTGGGAACACCGTGGGGCAGGCTGCCGTTGGGGCCGGAGACCACGATGGGATCAAAGGACTTGTCCTCCGCGCCGTAGTGCAGCATTTTATAGAGCAGCAGTGCGGCAATTTCCTTTTCCGTAACGCCGGGACGGATCTCGCCGAGAATGTCCGCCAGCGCTTTTTCCGCGATCCGCTGGGCCTGGATCATACACTCCAACTCCGCCTGGTCCTTGACGGCCCGCAGCGTCCACAAAAGCTCCGTGGCGGGGACCAGCTCGCAGTGAAGCTTCTCCGAAAAGCGGCGGAAATCCGCCGCCGTCATATATTCATCCTCATACCCCATGCGGGTGATGTGTTCCTTTTCGATGACCTCGTTGATGAGGGCGGAGTAGGGATGTTCCCGGTCCGTTTCCCGGATCTCCGCATCCCGTACATGGCGGGCTGCGGCCTCCGTATACCGGCTGTCAGTGAAATAGTAGTTCCGGTTCCGCGTGACAATGGCTACACCGTCCGTCCCGGAGGAGTGAAAGCCGGAGGCGTAAAAGCGGTTGGCCTCGCAGGTCAGCAGCACGGCGTCCAGGCCGTGGGCCTCCAGCACACCGGCGATTTTTTTGAAATGATTCATAACAGATCCTCTTTTTCTGAGAGCCGCAGCATATCAGGTGTAACCGGCCCTCTGTGATGAGCAGTGTAGCAGAATTTCACAAAATTGTCAAAGCGGCTCGTCAGTTCGGATTTAATCTCACCGCATTTTGTAGAAAATCACAGTTGACTTTAATCGTTTAAAGCTGTATGGTAATAACATCACAAAGCTCAGTGCGGCAGAAAGGAGTTCACAATGCGTTTCGGAATGTTTACCTATATTTACCGCTACGCACGCTATTTTGCGGGCTTCTTTCATAATGCAGAAACGGAACAGGCATTCTGCCGGGCATAAGGCTTGCAACTCGTTAAACGCGAGGGGGCTCTGTTCCACGGACAGAGCCCCCCTTGTTTTTTGGAAGGCATCCAACTTTATGAATTCGTCCGGATACGGACAAAAGGAGAAGATCACTATGAAAAAGAAATTGCTCGCTCTTGTTCTGGCTGCGGCCATGACGCTGTCCCTTGCCTCCTGCGGTGGCTCCAAGACGGAGACGCCCTCCACCGGCTCTGACAATCCATCCGCCGAGGGCGCCACCTATAAGGTCGGTATCTGCCAGCTGGTGCAGCACCCCGCGCTGGACGCCGCAACCCAGGGTTTTATCGACGCTCTGAATGAGGCCCTCCCCGGCCAGGTGACGTTTGAGAACAAGAACGCCTCCGGCGAGGCCAACAACTGCGGCACGATCGTCAACGGCTTTGTTTCTGAGGGCGTGGATCTGATCATGGCCAATGCCACCGCTGCCCTGACCGCCGCTGCCTCCGCGACTGCCGACATTCCCATTCTGGGCACCTCTATCACTGCTTACGGCGTGGCCTTGGATCTTGACGATTTCGACGGCACCGTAGGCGGCAACATCTCCGGCACCTCCGATCTGGCTGACCTGAGCCAGCAGGCCGATATGATCACCGAGTGGTTCCCCGAGGCCAAGAAGGTCGCCCTGCTGTTCTGCTCCGCCGAGCCCAACTCCAGCTACCAGATCCAGGAAGTGGCGACCTGCCTGGCCAACAAGGGCATTGAGACCAAGGAATTTGCCTTCACCGACTCCAATGACGTGGCGTCCGTGACCCAGTCTGCCGCTGACTACGCGGACGTGGTCTACCTCCCCACCGATAACACCGCCGCCTCCAACACCGAGGCCATCGCCAACATCCTGGTGCCCGCCGGTGTTCCCGCTATCTGCGGCGAGGAGGGTATCTGCTCCGGCTGCGGCGTGGCTACCCTGTCCATCAGCTACTATGATCTGGGCGTGACCACCGGCAAGATGGCTGCCAAGATCCTCACCGGCGAGGCGGATATCTCCACCATGCCCATCGAATACACCGACGCCACCCCCAAGTATAACCCCACCATCTGCGAGGAGCTGGGCATCCAGCCTCTGGACGGCTATGAGGCCATTGAGGGCTGATCCAAAACAAACGCGATCCTATAACGAAAATCTGGCGGGAGGGGGCAATCCCCTCCTCCCGCTGTGAACAAGGAGAAACGGTATGAGTTTTCTATCCTCCCTTCTCAATGCGCTGCCGGGCGCTGTGGCCCAGGGCCTGATCTGGGGCCTGATGGCCATCGGCGTCTACATCACCTTCCGTATTCTGGATGTAGCTGATCTGACGGTGGACGGATCTCTGGCCACCGGCGGTGCCGTGGCCGTCATGCTGATCCGGGCAGGTCTGAACGCTTGGGCCGCGTTGCTGTGCGCCTTTCTGGCAGGTATGCTGGCCGGCTTTGTCACCGGCCTGTTCCACACGAAATGCGGCATCCCCGCCATTCTCGCCGGTATTCTGACCCAGTTGTCCCTCTACTCCATCAACCTGCGGATCATGGGCAGCAAGGCCAATCAGGCAGTAGGCGTGGATAAGTATGATCTGCTGGTATCCCAGCGGTATGTGCGTTCGGTGAGTCTGGATAACCCCCTGCCTCTGCTGGTGGTATTCACGGTGGTGCTCATTGCCGTTTTGTACTGGTTTTTCGGCACGGAAAAGGGCTGCTCCCTCCGTGCCACCGGCGCAAACCCCAACATGGCCCGGGCTCAGGGCATCAATACCAACGCCAACGTGGTGCTGGGACTCATGGTGTCCAACGGTCTGGTAGCCCTGTCCGGCGGTCTGCTGGCCCAGTTCCAGGGTTCCTCCGACATCAACATGGGCCGGGGCGCTATCGTCATTGGTCTGGCCGCCGTCATCATCGGCGAAGTGGCCTTCGGCAAGGTATTCATCAACTTCGCTTTGAAGCTGCTGGCGGTCTCCATCGGTGCCGTCATCTACTACATCGTTCTGCAAATCGTTTTGCAGTTGGGTCTGAACACCAACGATCTGAAGCTGGTGTCCGCCCTGATCGTGGCCGTGTTCCTGGCGATCCCCTACTGGAAGGGCCACATCCACACCAAGAAGGGAGGTTCCGTCCATGCTTGAGCTGAAGGATATCTGCAAGACGTTCAATCCCAATACCATCAACGCTAAGGTAGCTTTGAACCATCTGAACCTGACACTGAATGACGGGGATTTTGTCACCGTTATCGGCGGCAATGGTGCAGGCAAGTCCACCATGCTGAACGCCATCGCAGGCGTGTTTCAGGTGGATTCCGGCACCATCACCATCGACGGACAGGACGTTACCAAGCTGCCGGAACACAAGCGGGCGGCATTTCTGGGGCGGGTGTTTCAGGACCCCATGATGGGCACCGCACCCACCATGCAGATTGAGGAAAATCTGGCGCTGGCAGCCCGCCGGGGCCAGCCCCGGGGGTTGAAGTGGGGCATCACCGCCTTGGAGCGGGCAGATTACAGGGAACTGCTGAAAACGCTGGATCTGGGGCTTGAGGACCGCCTCACCGCCAAGGTGGGCCTGCTCTCCGGCGGTCAGCGTCAGGCACTGACGCTGCTGATGGCCTCCCTGAAGCAGCCCAAGCTGCTGCTGTTGGACGAGCACACTGCCGCTTTGGACCCCAAGACCGCTGACAAGGTGCTGGCTCTGTCCGACCAGATCGTGCAGGAGAACAACCTCACCACCCTCATGATCACCCACAACATGAAGGACGCCATCGCCCACGGCAACCGGCTCATTATGATGGATGCCGGTCGGGTGGTGGTAGATATCTCCGGTGAGGACAAGAAGAAGCTGACGGTCCCCGACCTGCTGGCCCTGTTCAGCCGCGCCAGCGGCTCTGACGAGGCCAATGACAAAATGCTCCTGTCCTGAAATCCTACATACATCTCTCCCCCGGAAGGTCTCTTCCGGGGGATTTTGCTATGCAAAAGCACAGTAAAATAAGAAATGTGCCATTTCCTCGCCCCCGCAGGGCAACCGGGAATGATGCACGAAAACTTCATGCACTGGCATTTGTGCATGTTCGCGGTGCGCTGCTCATGCATGCAGTTTTATGCGCAAAAATATACCCCATTCTTCCGCTTTTTCAGAAGAACGGGGTGTACTTTTAAATCAGGCATGCGGTCAGTCCGCGCTGGAATTCATGACCTCGTTGGCGGACTTGACGGTGCGGCGCAGGAAGATTGTGCTCAGGGTGAAAGACATGACCTCCGCGATGGGGAAGGCCCACCACACCAGCTCCAGCCGCCCTGTCCGGGACAGCAGCCACGCCACCGGCAGCAGCACCACCAGCTGACGGCACACGGAGACGATCAGGCTGTGCATCGGGTCACCGATGGCCTGAAACACAGAGCCGGCGATGATGCAGAAGCCTGCCAGCAGGAAGGAAACGCTGATGATCCGCAGAGCGGGAACGCCGATGACCAGCATGGTCTCCGATGCGTCGAACAGCTCCAGCAGTGTGGAGGGAAACAGCTGGAAAATGGTGAAGCCCACAACCATGATGACCATGGCGGTGATGTTGGAAAGGCGGATGGTCTTCCACACCCGCTGGGGCCGGGCTGCGCCGTAGTTATAGGAAATAATGGGCACCATACCGTTGTTCAGGCCGAAGATGGGCATGAATACGAAGCTCTGGATCTTGAAATACGCGCCGAACACGGCGGTGGCGGTGGGGGTAAAGACGAAGAGGATCTTGTTCATGCCGAAGGTCATCACAGAACTGATGGACTGCATGATGATGGAGGGGATACCCACCCGGTAGATCTCCTTGGCCACGATGGGATCCCAGCGGATGTTCTTCCGGTGGATGTGAATGTCGTGGTTGCACTTGATATTCACGATCAGGCCCACGATCGCCGCCACGATCTGTCCAACAACGGTGGCCACAGCAGCGCCGGCCACGCCCATCCGGGGTGCGCCGCACAGTCCAAAGATCAGAATGGGGTCCATGACGATGTTGATGATGGCGCCCAACAGCTGGGTGCACATGGCCAGACTGGTACGGCCGGTGGATTGCAGCAGCCGCTCAAAGCAGAACTGGCTGAAAATACCCACGGAAAGGCCTAAGCAGATCCGGGTGTACTGCACGCCGTATTCCACGATCTCCGGCACTGCCTTGGCCTGCGCCACGAAGAAGGGCCGGGAGAGGAACAGGCCGATGAAGGCAAAGACAAGATAGCTGCAAATGGGCAGCAGGAAGATACCTGCGCCGGCAGCCCGGTCCGCCATCTCCTGCTTTTTCTCACCCAGAGAGCGGGAAAGCAGTGCGTTGATGCCCACGGCAGTGCCCGCGCCCACGGCGATCATCAGGCTCTGGAGGGGGAACGCCAGACCCACGGCGTTGAAGGCGTTCTCACTGAGGCGGGAGACAAACACGCTGTCCACGATGTTGTACAGCGCCTGTACCAGCATGGAGATCATCATGGGCATCGCCATACCGGCCAGCAGCTTACCCACCGGCAGAACGCCCATCTTGTTTTCCTGGGGAGCCGCACCCGCGGCGTTTTGCTTATTCATAGATTAGATTGGTTCCTTTCATATCAGCTTTCGGAAGAAAGACGCGGCCTCTCAGCCGCGCCTTTTCTGGCATTTACTTTTTCAGTTCGCCGGTGGCTAACTGCGTCAGGTAGGCATTCAGGAAGCCGTCCAAGTTGCCGTCCATCACATTGTCGATCTGGCTGGTTGCATCCCATGTGCCGGGGGCACATGGGAACCCTGCATTTCACTCAAATGTCCGGGCAAAGCCCGTCCATTTCAAGGTTTTGCTCCGCAAAACGCTTGTTCGCCGCATAAGCGGCGGGAAACCAGTCTGCCGACAACTTATTTTTTCAGCTCGCCGGTGGCCAGCTGCGTCAGGTAGGCATTCAGGAAGCCGTCCAGGTCGCCGTCCATCACGTTGTCGATCTGGCTGGTTGCATCCCATGTGCCGGGGGCACATGGGAACCTTGCATTTCACTCAAATGTCCGGGCAAAGCCCGTCCATTTCAAGGTTTTGCTCCGC
>ERZ791574.1049-NODE-1049-length-16204-cov-2.512292_pt1 | contig 16204 bp, 3 predicted proteins | sample MGYA00433098_ERZ791574 | MGnify/ENA primary metagenome ERZ791574 (study PRJEB30046, sample SAMN00791933) | human gut metagenome | study: EMG produced TPA metagenomics assembly of the A metagenome-wide association study of gut microbiota in type 2... | reverse complement strand
GTCGTCTTCGCCACCAATAATTTCAGGACCGCTTGCGGTCATCACATCGATCTGCTGAAATTCCTTGACGTCGACAACAGGCTTAGAATAAGCTTCTTTCATGAAGACATTCCTCCTATTCCTAAATTGCCTTATATCGCTGCCGGCAGTTGCCCGCCGGCAGGAGCGATAAATAGGTGTTTACGCGATTAAGCGTAAGTGTGGTTCATCACATCAGAGTACACGGTCTTCACTTTGCCATTCTGATCCTTGTAGGTCAAGAATGCCTTAGCGGAGGCAGTGCCGTTCTGAGCGGAGAGACCATAGCTCAGGATGAACTGAGTGCTGCCCTCAGTGCTGTTGGCATAAGCAGCCTTCACAACGCCGGAGTTATCAGCGGAACCCTTCTTGCCAACGTTGGCCAGAGTCAAGTCAGCGTCAGTCAGGTTCTTACCATACACGAAACCGGACTTCAGGTAAGTGCAGCCATCCACCATAGCGCGGGTAGCAACGAACTCAACCTTGTAAGAACCGGCAACCTGGTTGGCAGAAACAGCAGCCACAACGGGAGCCTGGGTGGTAGCGGAAGCCGCCTTCACAGTTACATCAGAAGCAACATAGAAGGTGTAGCTGTCGCCGTAAGCAACGATCTTGCCGTCGATAGCCCAAGCGGTAGCGCCGTCCTTAGACACGGTTACCTGGGTGCCGTAAGGAATGTCAGCCAGAGTGCCCTGTGCGGAGTTGCTGCCGTAAGCAACGGTAGCATCAGCGTCAGTGGTTACAGTGTAGGTAGCGGCAGCGTCCTTCTCATACTGTGCATAAACAGTCATGGAGGAGGTAGCGGCCTTAATGGCAGCCTCATCTACGGACCAACCGGTGAAGGTGTAGCCGGTGTAGGTGGGTGCCTGCGGGATCTTCACATCTGCGCCGGAAGCAACAGACTGAGAAGAGATCACGTTGTTGAACATATCAACAAAGGTGAACTGAACGGGCTTAGCGGACTCAGCAAACACAGGCGTGTAGGTGATGTCAGCGATAGCCACGGTGGTGTAGGTAGCATCGGTGGAAACGATCTTGTTACCGGTCTGCCAGCCTACGAAGGTGCAGTCCGCATTGGGAGTCGCAACCAGGGTGTAAGTGCCGTTCTCAGCGAACTTCTTGGAACCGCCGGCGGTCACATCCTGACCTGCCAGGGTTACAGAGCCGTTCTCCACAGCATTTACAGTTACGGTCACACCAGCCAGAGCCGGAGCAGTCTCCTTGGTGTAGGAGTAGCCACAGTCCTTACAGGTGTAAGTGGTGATCTCGGCCTGATCCAGAGTGGCCTCCTGGGTCACCTTAGCGGTGAAGTCGCAGGCCTTGGTATCCTTGTGAGAAGCGTCATTGGCGCATACACGGCTGTGCTGTGCATCAGCACCCTCGGTGCCCTCAACATGCTTCCAGTCACCCCAGTTATGATCGGTAGCCGGGATCGCTACAGTGTAGGTGCCGCCGCACTTGGTGCAGGTGAAAGTCTTCACGCCGGGCTCGGTGCAGGTAGCAGCCTTGGTCTCCACACCATTGTTGAAGGTGCACTTGTCAGTCTTAGTAGGCTGGCTGCAGGTACCCTCGCCGGTGCAGGTTGCAGTGTGGGTGTAATCCTTACCCTCAACGAAGGCCTCACCGCTGGTGTAATCAGCAACGGGGGTACCGTACTTGTGGGTATGACCCAGAGCGGGCTTGGTCTCCGCAGTGTAGGAGTAGCCGCAGTCCTTACAGGTGTAAGTGGTGATCTCAGGCAGATCAGAAGTCTGGTTCTGCGTTACCTGAGAAGTAAAGTCACAGGCCTTGGTCTGCGTGTGAGAAGCGTCCTTGCCGCAAACGCGGGTATGGGTGGCATCAGCCTCAGCAGTTGCAGCGTCATGCTTCCACTCGCCCCAAGCGTGGCCGGTAGCGGGGATAACCACGTTATTCTCGCTGATCACATAGCCGCAAACAGAGCAGCTGGTGGTCACGGTCTTGGAACCGTCCTTCTCGCAGGTGGCATCCACAATGTTGCTTTCCAGAGTCTGCGGATTATGCGGCGTGGTGGTCAGCTTAGCAGTGAAGGTGGTGTCTGCGGAGATGGTTGCTGTGGTGGGATCGGTATCCCAAGCATAGCTGTAGTGGCCGGCAGCATCGGGAGCCTTAGTGGGCAGAGCCGGTACAGAAGCGGGGCTCTTGCCCTGTTCCACAGTCTCGGTGCCCAGGGACTTGCCGTCCTCGGTCACATACTTAACGGTGTAAGACTTGGTCTCCGGAGCAGATGCCTTCATGGGTACTTCAAAAAGTCCAACCTCAGCATCGCCTTCTTCGGAGATACCTGTCATGGTGTAACTGCAAGCGATCTCGTTTTCGTTACCAAATGCAATAGAACTGTACTTGGTCATCAGCGGATCGGTGTTGAAAGTCAACAAGCTATCTTCAATTTTTGTGCCAGCAGCTACCTTAAAGCCAACAGTTGCAATGTAAATACCATCAATAACAACATTTGTATCCTCGTCACTGTTGTACAAAGTAGAAGTATCGCCCTGCCATGTAGCATCCGGAACTTCATCGTTAACCAAACGAGTACCATAGCAGATGTACTGCTCGGTTCCGTTTACATCACTTGCATTATCAGTCATATAAGCTTCGCCGTTAGCATCGACCATAGCCTCATCAGCCATTGCAAGTAACTTTGCAGTCTTGCTCCAGCCGGTAGTAGGATTGCTACGCACACCTGGTGTCAAAGCTGAATTAACTTCATATTTAAACTGTACATTGCCAAATTGGCCAGCTGTATCATGCAGAATGAACGATGCAGCAACGAAATACTCGCCCTTAGAGTTTGCTTTCAGGGTGCAATCATCGCTACCAACGGTCTGACCTTCCACAGAAACTTTACTCAAATCAGTAACGGTCGCGCCATCGGTAATCCAGTTCTCATCGCCATTCTTATAAAAAGCCTGATCTTTACCGGTGTAGGCAGTCCATACTACATCCAATTTCGGGCTCAGGCTCTTAGCAGCAGGCAAGTCAGCCTTTTCGATAACCTGGCCAGGCGTATAATTCGCTGCCAACGCAGAAACGGGCGCAGCAGTCAGGATCATCATCCCTGCCATAATACCGGAAAGCACTTTCTTTACGCTTTTGCGCATGTGTGTTTCCTCCTAAAATAATCAATTGTAAATCTCAGCACTCAACATTTTACCAGAGAATGCCTTGTAAATGTTGTAATCAGTACCATTCACAGCACCGTCATGATTAAAATCACAGGCTGAATTGTATGTACTGTCACTCTTACTCTTACCTGTACATCTCTTATAAACATTGAAGTCTGTGCCATTTATAGCCGCATCTTTCTTGAAGTTGCATACAACCATACCGTAGGTGCCCAGATCCACATCAGTGTCAGCAACCGTGATCTGAATGTCACGGTCATAGCCGTAGGCATAGCTCAGCGTAGCGGTATAAGTACCGGCTGCCAAAGACGGAATGGTAAATACGCCATCTGCGCCGGTGGTAGCCACAACTTCCCCATTGATCAGCACATCACAACCGATGACGGTAAATGCACTGCCGGCGACCTTGCCGCTGGTATTGGCCAGCGCCAGCACCCTGCCGGTAACGGCATGGCCGGTGGCCGGTGACAGATCCGCTGTCATGGGATACAGCGTAGCATTATAGCCGTCAAAGGCGGTAACCAGTGCATAGCAGTCTTGGTCAGCCGTGCCATAATCGGCGTAATCCGCATAATCTGCCTCAATGAAGGTTTGGTTCGGGTCCGTATCCAAGGTCACGATCTTTGCAAAGTCCACAGGCGCTTCCGTAGCAACGGTGACCTGCAACTTCAAAAGGAGCTGACCCGCCGCATCAATGGCGGTGGTGGTGGCGGTCTGGTCCACCCTGGTGATAAAACCAAAGTTGATGGTCCCATTCTGCACCAGCACACCGGCGGCGCCAAGGCCCCGCAGTTGATCCGGCTTGCTGTCCGACAGCAGATCACTGTGACCGTTGACCGTCAGCACAGCCGCGTCATAAGACATGGTGTACTGCATCACGGCAAAGGACTGCATACCGGAAAGCGTAAAGGATACGGTGTAATCCCCGGCAGACAGTGCATTGCCGTCTGCAGCCTTGCCCTCGCTGTCCGTAAAGGTACAGGAGAGGTGGGGCTTCTCGGTGCCCAAGGTACCCTGGGCAGCCAGCGGGGTTATAGAGGTTAAGGTCAAAATCAATACAAACGATAAGAAAGCAGCAAGTGTTCTCTTCAGTTTGTTCAATTTCATAATCATAATCCGTGTAACCCAAGCGGCGCCGAAGCACCGCCCGGGTACTTTAAGTTAGGATTTAGCCGTAGATTGCGTTGCTCAGTGTCTTGCCTGTAAATGCCTTATAGATATTGTAGTCTGTACCATTTACAGCGCCATCATGGTTAAAGTCGCATGCTTCGTTATAGGAAGCACTACCCTTAGATTTACCTGTTGACTTCTTGTATGTGTTGTAGTCAGTACCGTTGATTGCTGCATCTTTCTTGAAATTGCATACAACCATACCGTAGCTGCCCAGATTCACATTGCCGTCCTTCACCTCAATGGTGATGTTACGGTCATAGCCATACTGGTAGCTGAGCGTTGCCGTGTACTTACCGGCAGCCAAAGACGGAATGGTAAAGGTGCCATCCTGACCAGTGGTAGCCACAGTCTCGCCATTGATGATCACATTACAACCAATGACTGTAAACTTGTCACCAGCAACCTTACCGCTGGTGTTCGCCAGAGCAAGTACCTTACCGGTTACAGCGAAGCCGGAGGGAGCAGTGCCTTCCTCAAGGGAGTTCTCTGCATCTACCAGGTTCTTGTAAGCGGTGAAGCAAGCAGACAGATTGGCAGTGTAGTTGTCCTTATCAGCCGGAACATAGGTGGCAGCGTCCTTATGGGCGTAGTCGCCATTACCGGTGGTCGCAACATCTACAGCAGCAGCCAATGCATTCACATAGTTGGTCCAGGACTCGTCGGTGTAAACCTTCTCGCCCTTGTTGACCAGCTTGCCGCCCTCAACAGCACCGTACTTCGCGGAAGTCGCGGTGGTGGCGATTGCAGCATTCTTGATGGCATTGCCGTCTGCATCGACATTACCGGAATCTGTCCAGGTGGTGGTCATTGCGCTGTAAGCGCTGCCGCTGGCGTGAGAAACCTCAGCCTCCACCTTGTCGCCGATATAGCCGCGCTCGGTCACAGTGCCCATGTACAGTTTAAACATACGAACAGCCTCTTCAATCAGCAAAGAAGAAGTGCTGGTGGAGAATGCATAGGTATAATCCGCAGCGTCATTACCGTTGGTGTTTGCCAGGTCAGCAATGGTCTGGTCGATCTGGTTCCAACCGCAGGTGGCAAGCACCGTCTTGGACTCGTCACTCTTCAGGTAGATATCTGCAGCGTACATCTTTTCAGCATCCTTCGCCACGGATACCATCTTCTGGTACTCGGGCAGATCGAAGTTGGCGTCCGTCATACCGTCACGAATGGAAGAAACATCCGTGAAGATCTGACCGGCAACGGTAACGCTCAGCATCTGCGCACACTGATCCACAGCATAACGCATCTTGTCTCTTGCCTGCATGGCAAGTGCACGGGTCTCCTCGCCATTGTTGACAATGGACTTCTCGGTAACCATGTGCTTCACAGTGAAGTCCTTGCTCACGGCAACGCCATTGGCATTGTAGTAAACGAACTTCGCCTGATTGAAGGTGCCTTCCTTTTCAGCACCGTTGATCGCATAGGGAGCATCCTTATAAGTGGTGGTATCCCATGCGGTGGCATAAGCCGGGGTGTTCAGGAAGTACCAGGAAGAATCGCTCTTCACAACAACCTGGCCGGTCTTATCCATACCCACGGTGTAAGCCTGACCACCAACATTGGTGGAAGTCTGAACCGTTACATCAGCATCGGTCAGAGCCTCTGTGGTGTAATAAGGCTGGCTCATAGCGCTGTCAGCATAGTAATAATTGCCGTCAGTAGTTGCATAAGCAGCCAGAGCTGCAGGCAGCTGATCCAAGGAAGTTACGGGCTTGGTTGCAGGCTCGCCGATCACGGTCTTCACCTCAGAGGTAACAGGCGTCTTCGTAAACGCACTGGACAGAGTGCCGGCAGTGGACAGATTCAGCGGAGACTGGCGGGCCTCAAAGCCGGCAGCCAAAGCAGCGGTTGCTGCATCATAGGTTGCGGAAGAGCCGCTGGCCGCATCGTAATCCTTAAAGTCAGAAGGTCTGTAGTTCTTAATGTAGCTATTCAAAGAATCGTATGCACTATTGAACTGGCTACGGTTACCATCGTCAGCAACGGTTACTTTCAAGCTACCGGTTGCCGGGTTCTTGTCGCAGAAGAAGCTCAACTTCACTTCTTTCTTGGATACCTGAGAAATATCCGTAGAACCATCATACTTGAACAGATCCAGGGAAGAGGAGCTGTCCTTAGACAGAGTCACAGAACCGGTCTGGATGTACAGACCGTCAATGCCGGTTGCGCCGGAAACCTTGCCCAGCAAGTTGCTGTAAGCGAAGTCGCCGGAGCCGCTCTTCAGATAAACAGCGGTGTAATAACCATTGCTATCCTTAACAGCTGCAGCCAACGCTTTGCCGCCGTTCAGCTCGCTCAGCGTGTAAGCGTGGTTCACACGAGATACGCCGTTGGAGGGAACCTGGCTTGCGGCAACACCCTTGACCCAAGTCTGACCGCCATCGGTGGTGTAGTCTACCTTTTCGTAGTTCAGCACATCACCGGTGAACTTATCAAACGCAGCCATCATGTTGGAATTGTTCACAGTTACGGTCTTGTTGCTAAAGGAATCCTTAACAGAATCGGTGCTGTAAGCAAAAACGCCGTCCAAAGTCTTGTCGGGAGAACCGGCAAGGGTACGGTCATAGCCAAGACGAATCTTGTAGTTCTTCACTGCATCCAGGTTAGAGCTTGCCAGAACAATATCGGTAGGATAGCTTACACGGAACGGCTTCTGGTTCAGGTAAGCGTTACCAAAGTAACCGGTGTTGTTCACGGTAGCCTGACCATCGACGGTCTTACCGGAAGAACCATTGGAGAATCTGCCGTCCTGAGAACCGCCCGGATACACAGAATCGGACCAGTTCTTCTGCGGAGTCACAAACTGATAAGTCTTGCAGGTCAGGCCGGTGTAGAGGGCCTGGTTGGTGTTGGTGTCGATAATGTTGTAAGTAACGGTGTAAGTTACTACAGTATCTTCATCAAAACCGCCGTTGGTAACAGTGAAGGAAGCGGACTTCTCAGGAACAACTGTCTTGCTGGAGAAGTCTACGGTGCAAGCACTGTTATCGGAAACCACATTCGTGATCTCAATGTTGTAACGGCCACGAGCAACGAAGTTACCCTCGGCGTTCTTTACCGCACGGTTCAGACCGTAGCAGTTATTGGTAACCGTCAGCGTTGTTGTGGTGGTGTTCCCGCCATAGCTGAGGGTCAAGTTGCTGTCTGCCACACGAGCGGAAGCCAGCTTCATGTTATGATCCGCCAAGGTGGTGATCAGGCCGCCGATCAAATTGTTCACAGCCTGTACGGTGTACATAGCGCCGGGCAGGATCGTATCGGTCTTGCCGCTGTCGCCGCCTACACCGCCGCTGGCTTCATACACATTGTATACCAGGGTACCCAGTACGCCGTAACTGCTGTTGCTGGAAGTACCGGCAAAGGTATCCTTCTGCAGCAGATCGTCGAAGGGATGATTGTTGGTCGCAGCAGCGGGAACCACATTACGGGCTGTGCCGTAGCGGCCGCCGAATACAACGTTCACCAGATCAGCCAATACATTGTAAACGGTGCGGATAATGCCTTCGCTCTTAATGGGCGGTGCGGAAACCATGGTCAGCAGACGGGTTACAAACCCGGTTGCGCCATACTGGCCGTTCGCATCTGCCACGCCAATATTCAGCATACCCTGGATCACATCGGTGTAGATCAGCTCTTCGGAATTCAAAGCGCCTTTCTTTGCAGAATCGCCATACTGCAGCACGCCTGCAACAGGCAGCAACTTGTTGGCGATCACATTGATGTTCTCCCACAGGGAGTTGGACAGCTTCACCAGGCAATTGCCGTTGGTGTCGCAAACGCCCAGAAGATTGGCAAGGCCCTTGCCATGCTCGCCGTCCTTAAAGGTGTCGGTGCCGGCATAGTAAACAACAACGGAATTCAGCAGATCAAACAGAGAAACGCCGTCATTCAGAGTAGCGGTCTCCGGATTCCACAGGTTGCCGTCCTTGTCGTGCATGATAATGTAGGGGCTCATTACATAACCCACAGCATCACGAGCCATCAGCAGCAGATTGTCAATGGTTACATCGTACTTACCGTCTGCGCCCTTCTGCACCAGAGAAGAGTAGTCGTGATCCGGCAGCACATAGCCCAGATACAGCTGCAACGCCAGAGCAGCTACGCCCTCTGCGTCGTCGCAAGCGTCCAGGTCCTCATTGTGGATGCCCTTCTTGAAGTCGGGGATATTCCGCAGTGCAGAAATTGCAAACGGAATCATCGCGCTCTCCAAATTGGCCTCGGTCAGAGCAGTGCCCTCGCCGTTCTTATTATAGAAGGCGCCGAGAATGTTCGCATCCGTTTGATCACAGATGTACTGCAGCACCTTCAGCATATTGCCAACCAGGGTCTGCGCTACATTGCCGGGATCATCGGAATTCACCTTCGTCAGAACGCTGGCATCATAACTCGGCAGGAAGTCCTTTACTGCGGCAACCAGGAAATCATTCAGCGCTGCCAGCATGGAGCTGTAGCTGCTGTAATCATTTGCCATGAATGCCTCAATGTTCTTCATACCGGTCTCAGCAAAGCTGCAGTTCAGGGGGCCGGTGGCCTGCTTAAAGTAGTAAACAGACATGGGGCTGTAACGCAGTTTGTTGAACAGGGTGGTGGAGTCAATATCTCTCCAGGTGTAGGTAGGATTCTTCACCAGGTCACGGCTGTTGTACTTCTCCAGATCCGCCTTGATGTAAGCCAGATAGGAAGCCGCATCCTTGTACTCTTCGCCAAGGGTCTGGCCGGGCTTCAAGTTCTTTGCAGCCTTCTGGCACTCATAAGCGGCCCAAGCCTGCACATCGGCAGCGGCGTAGTTGTTGGCAACATTGCTGTAGTCCCAAGCCGTGTTGTGGGTCGTGGCACCGGTGTACCACATATAGTAATTGTAGTCGTAACCGCCCACACCGGAATTCAACTGGCCCAGCGTATCCTTCAAGGCGGTGTTCCACACCATCTCAAAGGCTTGGAAGCCAAAGTCAAACAGCGTATCTGTGGGCTTCAGCACCAGCTTCTGATCCTTGTAGCGGAACAGATATACATTACCGATGGCCTCGCCGTTCTTGTCATGATCCTCCTGCGTTACATAATGCAGGTTGGTCGTGTCAATATACGGTGCGGAACCATTCTCCATATACTGTGCGTATCTGTCTCGAGAATTGGTACCGTCGGCGTATGTAATCTGTGCGGTAATGTTGCTGAGCAACTGGGTGGAGAGCTTATCAAGCAGGACGGAATCCAGCTTGCTGGTCTCCAGACTGGGATTGTTCCGGATCTGAGCCTTCTCCTCTGCAGTAAACCAACCGGTATTCTCCAGAACCAGCTGCTGAACAATATTATATACCATATTGCTCTGATAGCCGTTGGGCATACCGATCAGGTCACCGATGGTCTTGTAAACATTCAAGAAGCTGTTTACGATACCAAGGCTAAGCTCGCCGCGCAGCAATTTCTTTACGATATTGCCGTTGGCGCCTTCAGGACCCGCGTCGGAAGAAAGGTTCCGAACCAACTTCACAATACCGCGTACAATATCGGTAGAGGAAGTTGCGCTGCGGGACATTCCGTTAACTGCGCTCAAGTCTACATACTTGGCATCGCCGGCCACCAGAAGCAGTGCGGACTTGCTGTTCAGAAAAGAATCCAGATCTTGAACAGTTTTAAGCACCTCATCCACGCTGCCCAGTTTGATGGTGATGCTACCAAGAACGCTCAGGTCGATATTCATCGGTGCGATGTTTGCCTGGGCAAGAGTCAGATCCACAAAGTCCAAAAGGGCTGTGCAGGCCTGCTCATCATTCAGGATGGGCCAACCCAGTGAGTTGAAGTCCAAGTCCTGGTCATGGTACTTCGTGTTTGCCGAAGCATTAGCCGCGGAAGCGACCATAGCACCGGAGAAACAGCTCATCGCCATCAAGACCGCCAAAAAGAGCGCAAGCAACTTGCGGGAAAACTTTTTAGCTTTCACTAATTTTTACCTCCATAGTAATTTGTAATTCTTACGAATAAATGGTTGCGTGTACGCGCCGTCCCATCCTCTGACCATCGGGCAATCCGATATTCAGGATGAAGGCATTGCAGCCGGACGCCATACATTATGAAAATGCGCATAGAAACACATTTATCGCATTCTTATTAAAACACGATGGTCACCAAAAATCAATAAAGAGCGGTAATTTTTCTGATTTTCGGAATGTTGCACAATTTGAGCGGTCGTTTTTTGTGCGAACGGACAAATTTAATTTACACGAAATTAACAATTTATTCATATTTTATCGCTTAGTTAAAAGACAATGTCCATTATTTTGCAAGTTTCGACTTGTAAAGGTCATGTGCTTTACGCAAGATTTTCACACGCAAAGGCGTGCCCCTTTACACCATCGATTTTTTGGCGTAACGGCGGGAAACTTTCACAAGTTCCACAGGATTTTCCACATTTTTTCCTCCAAAATCGGTGGAATTTCTGTCAGCAGTTGGCGAATATAGTAATAACGATAAACGCGCCCTGATCCTCCACACAAATCCAAGATAAGAATGCAGCGCAGATCCGTCGGCCGGGCCAAACATGGCTTGATATATAAGTACGCAAAAAAATATTGCGCCGGAATTTCGCTATAAATCGGGAAATTTTGCCCACCCGTTCACATTTTGTTAAAAAGTTTTCGGAAACCTATTGACTTGCCGTTCTATATTTGGTATAAATATACTGTATTTGTTGTACGCGTGGGTATCCTGCGCCCTTTTAGCAGAGGAATTGTGAACAAATTGTTAACGCAACTTGCAAGCACATCCTCCGCTAAAAGGGTGCGCTGCCCAGGCGAATCCAAAACGACAAGTTCGTCAACATATCAGAAGGAGAGATGAATTATGAAGACGGGCAAAAAGTTACTCAGCCTATTTTTGGCTGTAGTAATGATGGTCACCACCTGCTCTGTCGGGTTCACTGCATTTGCAGCGGACAAAGACAAGGGCATCTGGAAGAACTCCACAAGTGCCGATTCCACCTTTGACGCACTGACGGAACTGGTAGACACCTATGTTCCGGCACTGCTCAATCAGCCGAATATCAAAAAGGCGCTTGAGGAGAAGTTGGGGATGACCGTCACCGACACCACCTCGATCAGCGATCTGATCATGGGTGTGTCTCCCACGCTGCTTAATCTTTTGAGCAGCCCCATGAATAAGGCAGACATCATTGACGGTTACCAGAAAGGGTATTCCGATGTGGCGTATGCCTACCTGGACGAGAAAGATGCGAAGATGAGCTTTTATCAGCTGTTTTCTTTTTGCGTCAACAACATTTCGTCCAGCGACGCAGAACTGGCCAAATGGTGCGAGGACACGCTGAGCGATCTGAACGCCCTGCTGGAGCAGTTCCCCGAGAAACAGGCTAAGCAGCAGGAAGACCTGAGCGCTGCCTATGACGCACTGAACAAAGTGCTCGAGGTGCTGGGTACTGCTAATGGCAGCCTGGACACCCTGGAAGACATCCAGAAAGCTACCGTTACCTACAAGGACAAATCGTACAAAGTAGACGACTTGATTGCTCTGGACGATTTCAAGGATGTAGCTAAGTGCTTTGACACCTTCACCGCCTACTTCAAAGAAGCCGGCAGCAAGAAGAAAGTCAGCACCATGAGCGAAGCGATTTGGTATGTGCTGCTCCAGTATCAGTCCGACAAGGCAAACAGTGAACTGGCAGAGGCCGCCAAGGCTTATCTGTGCAAGCTGGCCAAAAAGGACTACAACACCATCAAGGATGACGATGCTGCACTGGCAGCCGCTTGCAAGATCGGTGCTGCCGTACTGGCCAACAACGGCGATAACGCCTTTGTTAGCGAGTACTATGCTGCGCAGCTGGATGACGCTACCGTAGCAGACCTGCGTGCGGACATGAACAAGAATGTGCCCGGCGGCAGCGCAAAAATCGGCTCCAGCCGTGACACCTTCCAGGCTTACCTGAACGGCGACTATGCAAAGGACGGCATTGCTCCCGTAACGAAGGCTGCACTGGCCACCTACTGGAGCAGCGAGGATCTGGATACGCGTACTGAGGGTATTTACCGCAGAGCGTTGATGGAGAACAAAACTGTCGGCGGCATGTCCCCCGAAGATGTGATCGCCACCATCAACCAAGATCTGCTAAAGACCTTCTACAGTGGTGAACTGAAGGAGAGCGTTGACGAGGCCGTTGATTTCTACTTTGAGATCACCGATGCCAAGACCATCTCTAATTCTTGCAGAAAGTATTCTTTCGCGAAATACGGCTTTAAGGATTCCTTCGCTGTTGCTGCTGTAAACAACGCCATCAATCAGTACATGGTGCTGCTGGATCCTGAGGATCAGGAAGGCGTAACCATCGCAGGCTTGACCCTCACCGGTAATGCGGTTATGAACGAAGTGGTCTACAAACTGGTAGAGTCCAAGGTTGACCTGAAGGGCGCGCTCACCGATATATGGATGAACCTGTACGAGCACCCGGTTGAAACCATTATGCAGTTGCTGCCTGTTTTGACCGTTGTGATTGACGAAGTGCTGATCCCCATGGTATTCAACCAGGAGGGTGATCCCTTTAACGGTTTCCTGGGCGGTTTGCTGAGCGGTCTGATGGATAAATACGGCCAGAGCGTTGGCAGCCCCGTCGGTTTGGGCGGCGGCCTGAGCTGGGACCTGAACGAGGTTCTGCCCAACCTGATGCACTGGCTGATCGGCGACAAGAACTACGACTTTACATACTACAACATCAGCGGTGTGGAGTATGGCAAGGATGCCGACGGCAAAGATGTGATCGTCAGCCAGGTGTATGGTGACCCCACCACCGGCAAGTACGATGACACCAAGACCCCGGTGATCCTGAACATCTATGCAGCCGATAAGGCGCTGCAGGGTGCCAAGGCATCCGGCATTGCCGATGCACTGAAGCTCACCGGCGACGGTGCCACTGCCGTGAATGAGGCTGTGTCCGAGCTGGCCACTTTCTTTACCGCTGCTGTGGATCAGTATGTGGCTGCCTATGGTGAAAAAGACGCCAAGAGCGGCGCCATGACCAAGAAAGAGGGCACCGTTTACAACCACGGCGCCAACAACATCTTCGTTGCCCTGCCCAAGATTCTGGACATTATGGGCAAGAACTTCATTGCCAAGTATGATGTAAAGAGCGCTGACAACACCAAGAAGGCTTCCGACTGGTCTTATAGTGATTACAAGATTAAGAGCGATACCGTTGGCGACAAAGCGTTCTTCTACAACCAGTCTTTGGTTAACTTTAAGAACCTGGCAGACGGCGGCAAGCCGGCCAAGATTCTGGACTGCTTTGTAAACATCTTTGTGAACGACTGGTTCAACGCCATCATTGACCTGCTCAATGATGTGACCGCCACCGACAACAAGATCACCACCAACCTGCCCATCATCACTGGTCTGATCCGCGCTATGGGCGGCCTGGGCGAAAAGAGCACCATCAGCGATGTACTCAACGGTGTATTCCAGCTGAAGTACAACGACAAGGCCTCTTTCGTAATGGGCGTGTATAACAAGGAATCCAAGTTTGTTGGTCTGAGCACCGAAAGTGCTTACTTCTTGCTGTCTAACATCGGTCAGCTGGTGAATGTGATCCAGGCCATGGACACCAAGACCAAGAACACCATCGACGTGAGCTTCCCGAAAGTGAACGGCAAGATGGCAAAGATCGAGACCCAGCCCAAGTGGGCAAAGGTACCCAAGACCTCCAGTAAGAGCGGCACTTCTCTGCTGTCCAATCTGGACTCCGCACTGTCCAAGGTGCTGGAGAACTCCACACTGAACAACTTCAACCTGAACACCACCCCCGGCATCCTGTGCGGTCTGGTGAGCCTTGGTTCTTACATCCTGGGCAGCGACAACACCAACCCGATGCTGAAGATGCTCAATAAGACCTTAAACTTCCTGAACGACGGGGACAAGAAGTCCACCGATACCTCAGACAAGAAGGTTTACACTGAGGATCATCTAACCAATCTGGTGGTTCAGATGTATGTTGCACTGGAGAATGTAATTGATTACTATCTGGTGAACGAGGACGCTCTGGGCCTGAATGTTTTCTACGACGGCAACCAGAAGCTGTACAAGAAGAAGAATAAGGCCGGCAAGCCGGTGTACTACACCAGCAAGACCGGTGCTTACCACTACAACATTTTGGCTGCTGCGCTGAAGGGTCTGATTTCTCCCCACGCAGTGAGCAATCACCTGACCAACAAGTCCGCCGCCAAGAAGCTGGCAAGCCTGCCTACCTGGCACAACGCCATTCGCTTGGACAAGAGCACCAGCGGCTGGACCGGCGCCACCAACATTAAGATCAACTGGGGCTTCCGCGCAGGCAACAACACTAAGTTCTTCCAGAACTTCGGCGAGAGCCTGGGCATCATCACCGATCTGATCGGCGTGCTGACCAAGGATGCCGGTTACTATGACGGTGTACTGTACCCCATCTTTAAGGATCTGGAAAAAGCACAGGGCTTTAGCCTGGGCGTGTATGCAAAGGGCAGCGTAAAGGACGGCGCAACCGGCCTGCTGGCCATTCTCACTCCCATCAGCAAGCTGCTGGACGGCTTCTACAGCAAGCCCGTCTCCGTGCTGACCAACCTGCTTAAGGGCCTGTCCATTGTGATGAACAAGGACCTGAACAATGTGGCGACTGCCGCCATTTACCCGCTGTACAAAGAGATCCACGGCGTATCCACCATTCTGAGCGCAAAGGTGTCCAACCTGATGCCCTCTATGGCAAAGAACGACGCATGGTTCTCCGCGATACTGGGCCTGATCTTTAAGACCAATACGGACGACAAGGATCAAAACGCGCAGAATAAGCAGACGATTGCCCTTGTAACCGGCCTGCTGAAGAAGAGCGCAACCAAGGCTGGCTTGGGCATCAACGATGTGACCGTGATCAACGCTGTAAACAGCCAGCTGGCTAACTTTGGCTTTGAACTGCCCACCACCCTGTTTAAGGACATTGCAAACTGCAAGAATGCAGAGGCTGTTCTGAAGTACCTGGTCAACCTGGTGGTCGATGTACTGCAAATTCGCCAGATCATTGATTTGCTGAAAGTCGTGATCGACAATCCTTCCATAAGCCAAGTGCTGGATATGATCAGCCGCCTGACCAAGAAGGATCTGCTGAACATCATCAACGCTGTGATCGCCAAGACCACGGATCCCACCACTGCTTACTGGACCTTCCTCCAGTATGTACAGGAAAAGACCACCGGCTTCTATTATCCCGCCGGTGTGACCGCGCAGGACGCCAGCGACGCTGTTGGCGATCTGGACACCATGGTCACCTCCGTGATCGGCCTGCTGGCCGGCCTGGATGTGGTGAAGCAGGATAACCTGAAAGACCTGGTTAGCTCCCTGATCTTCACCAACGCCAACCTGACCAAGCTGGCTTCCGCACTGTACGGCGCCATTGATCCTTACAAGGATTACCTGGGCTATGCCGGCATTGATGTGAGCAAGAAGGGCGTAGCGAAGCTCCTGACGGACGGCAGCTACGGCAAGACCTACTCCTCCGCAGCTAAGGCGATCAAAAACGCCAAGAGCTGGAAGAAGCTGGGCAACATCAACTGGGGCTTCACCGATGGCTCCGCAAAGGCACAGCAGGGCTTTGTAAACGGCCTGGCTGCGATCCTGCGTCCGCTGGACGGCGTACTGTCTCTGCTGCTGGCAGGCGACGACTTGGCCGTTGGCCAGATCCTTACCGATTTGGTGAAGAACCTGAACTTCGGTTCCTCTAAGGACACCGTACAGCTGAAGAATGGCAAACTGCGCATTCGCATCAAGGGCTCTGACAAGTATTCCAAGACCTCTGTACTGGAGATCAACCTGTACAAAGTGATCGAGGATGTGAAGTCCCTGAGCAT
>ERZ791574.1041-NODE-1041-length-16336-cov-16.487992_pt1 | contig 16336 bp, 14 predicted proteins | sample MGYA00433098_ERZ791574 | MGnify/ENA primary metagenome ERZ791574 (study PRJEB30046, sample SAMN00791933) | human gut metagenome | study: EMG produced TPA metagenomics assembly of the A metagenome-wide association study of gut microbiota in type 2... | reverse complement strand
GTTACAAGCGGTCTTGAAAGACAACGGAATTATCTGACGTTTTCGAGCACGACGACGCGCCGCGCATTGCGGCAGACGTCCTCGACGCTTGGGAGCTTCGGCCGCCGCATGGCGCAGAGCATGCCGCGCGTCAGGTGAAAGCCGGTGAGCTGTGTCAGCATGGATTCATCAGCGGTGTAAACCGGAATATCTTGACAGCAGCGGGCGAGAATTTCGCGCCCCTTGCCCTGCGTATGCTGCCGCTCCATCAGAAACGACACCGGCTCACAGCCCGCATCAAGCGCACGGCCGATGACGAGCGGACTTTCCGCGACGAAGAGCGCGTTGTCGGGATCCGCGCGATTGAGCAGTTGGTTTTCGGTCAGGCGCGCGTAGACGTCGAGCGCGGGATCGGAAAAATCGTGGATTTCGATGATGTTTGCCATAGCTTGTCCTTTTTAAGATTCCAAGATGTTCAGCAGTGCGGCGACGTCCGGCAGAACGAACGTCGGCTGCGGGTCAGCGGTGGGGAGGTCTTCTTCCTTCGTCTCGCCAGAGAGGACGAGCAGCGTGTCGATGCCCGCGTTCGCGCCGCTGGCGATATCCGTGTAGATGCGGTCGCCCACGAGCAGTGTTTCCCGCGCGGAAACGCCCGCTTCGAGCATCGCGAGCTGCGGCATCAGCGGTTCGGGCTTGCCGATGACGACGGGGCGGCGGGAGGTCGCGCGCCAGAGCATTTCGCACACGCTCCCGCAGTCGGGCACGAAGCCGTAGGCCGTGGGGCAGACCCAGTCGGGATTGGTCGCAAGGTAGGGGATGCCTTGTCCGAGCAGGATGCAGGCATCCTCCAGCTTTTGAAAGGTCAGCTCGGTGTCGAAGCCCATCAGGAGTGTGTTCGCGTCCTCACGCCGTTCTGCGACGGTAAAGCCAGCCGCGCGGAGCTGTGATTTCATCGACTCCGTACCGCAGACGTAATAGCGTCGGTCTTCTCCGCCGTGCTCGCGGAGATAGTGAATCAGCGCGTCGACCGAGGTGAGAAAATCGACCGCCTCCGTCGCGACGCCGAGGCGCGTGAACTTCTCGACGTAGGCCGCTACGCTGCGCGAGGAGTTGTTTGTCAGAAAGCGGTACTGCCCGCCGCGTGCGCGGATGGCAGAGAGCAGCTCGCGGACGCTGGGAAAAAGCCGGTCGCCCAAGTACAGCGTGCCGTCGAGGTCGAAAAGAAAGAGCTTTTTGCGCTGAAGAAGATTATGGTCAACCATCAGTCACGCCTTCTTTTTGCTGTCGATCGCAATGAAGAAGAATGAGCTCACCGCCAGAAGATAGGGGTAGAAGAGGTTTGGGATGATGTCGAACGCGGAGATGGCGTAGCCCAGTTCATGCGCCGCGGAGATGGCAACGAGCATCTGCGCGCCGTAGGGGATGATGCCCTGGAAGATGCAGGAGAACGTGTCGAGGATCGACGCGGCCTTGCGCGGGGTGATGCCGTACTCCTCGCTCATCTCCTTGGCGATGGGGTTCGCCATAACGATCGCAACGGTGTTGTTCGCGGTGGCAATGTCCATCGCGCCGACGAGAAGGCCCATGCCGATCTGGCCGCCGCGCTTGCCGCGAAACGCCTTTTTGATCCAGCCGAGCAGCGCTTCAAAGCCGCCGTACTCACGGATCAGCGCACAGATGGCGGAAACTAAGATCGCGACCATCGAGGTTTCAAACATCCCGGCCGCGCCGCTGCCCATGTTTTCGAGCAGGGCCTTGACTGCGAGGATGCCGGTCTGCCCCGTCGCGCCGGTCGCGAGCGCGATGACCGCGCCGGATACGATACCGATGAGCAGCACGACAAAGACGTTGATACCGATGATACCGCCGATGAGCACGAGCACATAGGGGATGATCTGAATGAGATTGTAGGCAGGGATGGGCGCGGGGTGCACGTCCGCATTCAGCGTCAGCACGAGGATGAGTGCGAGCGACGCGAGCGCGGCGGGGAAGGCGATGTGGAAATTTTCGCGGAATTTGTCCTTCATCGCGCAGCCCTGCCCGTTGCAGGCAGCGATGGTTGTGTCGGAAATGAAGCTCAGATTGTCACCGAACATTGCCCCGCCCATGACGGACGCGACACACAGCGGCAGGGAATAGCCGCTCGCCGCGGCGATGGGGATGGCGATGGGCGTGATGAGCGTGATGGTGCCGACGCTCGTGCCCATCGCGGTGGAGACAAAGCAGCTTACGACGAACAGCACCGCCACGGCGAATTTCGACGGGATGATCGAGAGCATGAAGTACGCAACGCTCTCCGCACTCGAGCGGCCCACGACGCCGACGAACATACCCGCGGCTAAGAAGATGAGCAGCATCGTGATGATGTTCTTATCGCCCACACCATGGCCCATCAGCGTGAGCTTTTCGTCGAACGACAGCGCGCGGTTCTGGCAGCAGGCTACGAGCAGCGCAATGAGGAAGATGACGACGATGGGGATGGAATAAAATCCCATCGGGATTTTGAGCACGTACTCAAAGATCAGGCCGAGGCCCAGATACAGGACAAGGAACACTAAGATCGGCAGCAGCGCCGCGGGATTGGCTTTTTTCGACATGGGACGATTCTCTCTTTCTCCAAACATAAAAAAAGCTCCTGCGCGGAGCTTTTTGTGCGATATGAATTATTATAAGGAGGGAATAGATGCTTGTCAAGTAAGACTTAACTAAATTTGAGCGCAAAAGGGCTTGACAGAAATGCTCTAATCTGTTAGTGTACAAATATACTCTAACAGATTAGAGAGGGAACAAGATGGAAACGCCGAAAATTTTTGAAAGCGAATACCGCTTTTGCCAAATTCTGTGGGCACACGAGCCGGTCAGGAGCCGCGAACTTGTCGCCCTCTGCGCCGAGCACCTGGGCTGGAAACCGACGACGACCTACACGGTCATCAAACGGCTCTCTGAGCGCGGGGTGCTGAAAAACGAGAATACTGTCGTCACGTCGCTCATCGCACAGGACGAGGCGCAGACCGCCGAGATCGACGAGCTGCTCGACAAGCGCTTCGACGGCTCGCTGCCCGCGTTCGTCGCCGCGTTTACAAAGTCGAGCCACGTGAGCGACAAAGAGCTTGACGAGGTGCAGAAAATGATCGACCTTTATCGAAAGGAGAATCATCATGGATGACGTCTTTTTGAAGCTCGTGAACCTCAGCATCAGCGCAAGCTGGCTCATTCTGGCGGTGCTCGTGCTGCGGGTTGTCCTCAAAAAAGCGCCGAAGTGGGTCATGCCGCTTCTCTGGGGTGTGGTCGCGCTGCGGCTTGTCTGCCTGTTTTCGATTGAAAGCGCGCTCTCGCTCATCCCGAGCGCCGAGACCATCCCGAGCGAGATCGTGACCGAAACGCGCGAGCCGGTGCTCTACGAGCAGGCGACGCTCGATATCGTCACGAATCCGACGCTGCCTTCGGCGGCGGAGGTCCCCGTCGGCGTGAGCCGCCAGCAGGCGCAGGTGGACTTCAACATCTATAGCGTCCTCTGGTTCGCCGGTATGGCGGCGCTGCTCGTCCACGCGCTCGTGAGCGCGGGAAAGCTGAAAAGAAAGCTCGCAACGGCGATTTTGCTGCGAGATAACATCTACGAGAGCGAATTTGTCGATTCGCCGTTTGTCTTCGGCGTGGTGAAGCCGAACATTTATCTTCCCATGCACATGGACGAGGGGACGGCGGCGTATGTCATCGCGCACGAGCGCGCGCACCTTGCCCGCCGCGACCACTGGTGGAAGGTGCTGGGCTACCTCGTGCTCGCGCTGCACTGGTTCAACCCGCTGGTGTGGGTCGCCTACATCCTCTTCTGCCGCGACATCGAGCTCGCGTGCGATGAAAAAGTCGTCAAGGGGCTGGATGGCGCGGCACGCGCAGACTATTCGCAGGCGCTGTTGTCCTGCGCCGCGCCGAAAAGAGCCGTCGCGGCCTGCCCGCTGGCATTCGGCGAGGGGAACATCAAAACGCGCGTGAAAAGCGCGCTGCACTATAGAAAGCCCGCGTTTTGGGTCGCCGCCGCGGCGGTGCTCGCGGTCGTGATCGTGGCCGTGTGCTTTTTGACGAATCCGAGGTCGGAGCGCGGCAGCCTTGTCTGGGCGCAGAAGCTGAATGCGGCGGACGTTGCGTCAATCGAGCTCTACGTTCCGGCGGAAGGGGAGGCGCGGCAGTATAAAAAACTCGATACGGAAGAAATGGCACAGGCAGTCGAACTGATCAACAGCAGCCGCGGCACATATATCGAAAAACCGGAGACGGTTTACGCCGGCTTGCCGGTGTGGTTCCTTCTCACGATGGACGACGGCACGGTGCATGCTGTCGGCAGCGTAGTGGGCCATTATCTGATCATCGACGGCGATACTTTTGATGCGGACGTCGAGAATCAGGCGGAATGGGAAAACTATGTGCTAAAGGGCGATTCGGCAAGTCCGATCGACATGGCAGACCGGCTGTCGTATGCACTCTATGGGATGACAACGGGGGTGTATACGCTCGGCGAGGCCGTTTTCGAGGATTCCGTCTGGGAAACCAGCTATGAGGAGACCTTTGCCAATACGAAGTCCACGCCCGAGCTGTGGCTTTCCTCCGCACTTGGCACGGACATGACCGGTATTCTGTACGGTACAGTGACGGCGGCGAGAGGATACAGCTACCGCTTTTCGGAGTGGGAGGAGATCGACCTGACCGTGAGCAACTTCGACTGGCTGTTCCGCAGCGCGAGCGGCGAAGACTGGAATGGCACGAGCGCTGCGAAGCTGCGCCGCGAAAACGCCCATGCCTGGCGCGGCACGAGAACGGGCGAGGACGTCAATGCGACAGTGCCGATGGCGGAGATCAGGCGTCAGGACGAGCTCACGGCGATGGACCAGTGGCTCTTATTGCAGCAGAAGGACGGCAGCCTTTACCTCGTGATGGGCTATCGCAGCGGGGGACTTCCCTACAGCGGGGCACATCCCTACCGCTGGATCGTCCGCCTGAACGGCGGCGCGACCGAGCTGACCCGCGCTGACCTGAACGGCGACGGGATCGAGGAAGTGATCTCCTATACCGGCACTTCCACGCAGGAGCCGTACCGGCTGCGGGTGAGCAATCAGAGCGGCGAAGAGCTCTGGAGCGCGGAGCTGGGGCTGGCGCACGTGGGCTGGAGCAGCTATTTCCTCTATCGCGACAGCGTCAAGACGGCGCTATTGCGCTACGAGCCGACAATCTATCAGGGCGAGGCATCGTATTCCTACGAGCTCTTTATGCTCAGTGAAAACGGGACGACCACGCTGGCGGAGAATTCGGTGAGCTTCAGCGTAAATTCCGATTCCGCCGATTCATGGCCCGCCGAGGCGCGGAAATTCGCGGACGAGGTCAACAGGCTTTTAGACAAGAGCGAGCTGCTGTTCTCCACGCTGAACGCCGAGCTGCATTCCTACGGCGACGGCACAGTCATCCGCTGCGCAGAACCGTCGGAGAGCGACGGCAGCAGGGCGCTGGCGTCCGTCGACCTCGACAACGACGGCAGGGCAGAGCAGATCATCTGCGAGAAAGCGTTCGGCGGCTATGAGCTGTGCGTCGTCGACGACAACGGCGAGGAACTGATGCGCGACCGCATGTGGGAGGGCGACGTCTACTTCCTCTGCCGCGAAAACGGACGCGACATGCTGCTGCAATACAGCTTAAACGAGGGCAAAAATCAAGACGCGATCAGCTATTGTGCCTACTACTACGGCCTTCACACCTTTGACGGCGGCAAACTGAACATCGTGGAAAACAACAACACGAGCATTTATCTGAACTGGGACGGAACGCAGAAGGGCGATTGGGGCGAATCGCAGCAGGCATTCGCAGCGCGCGTCAATGAGCTGATCGACCAGAGCGAATTTCTCATTGCCCAACAGGACGGCGAGCTCATTTTGACGAGCGAGGTGCAGCGCTGGTACTGCGTATCGCCGAAAACGATCAGAGTGGCAATGGATGACACAACGATCTATATCGACAGAAAAAGCTGGGACTTTGCCGAACAGTACCCGTCGCTCAAAGGGTTTGAGGACATTGGGACCGCAGGCAACTACTTTGTGGCGTTCGGTAGCCTGGGGGAGAAAAACGACCTCTACGTGGTGTTCAATTTCGTGGCCGGCACGCTGCTCAAGACCTTCCCCGGCAACAACCTTATCTGGCAAGGAGATGACCTTTCTACCGCGGTCTACTCCTACTGGTCGGACATCTACGCGCTCAACGGGACGAAGCTCGCCGCGCTCGACGGCGTGATCCCGCAGCTCAAAAAGAGCGAGGTCGCGCGCAACATCGGCAAGGACAACTACGACGCCGTGCTCGTCTCCGAGTTTGAGACGATGGATGACCTGAACGCCTACAAGGTCGATCCCCGCCATGTCGCCGTGAGCGATATCTGCAAGTCCATCCGCGCCGACCGCGTGGCCGTAGACTACGAAATGTAAACTCAAAAAGAGGGAGCACTGCATTTGCAGTGCTCCCTCTTTTTGCTGTTCAGGCCCACAGGCCGCAATTGCCTAAACCGGCGGCGTATTTTCCATTTATTGTCCAGCTGTCGCCACAGGCAATCTTGAGTTCGAGAACTCCTGTTAAATCGATGTAAAACTCAACAGGATCAACACCTTTCGTCACCGAAGCAGAATACAGCAGCTCGCCATCTCCATATATTTTCAAATCGCTTACGGCGCTCTCACTGCGGCAGTTATATGTTCTGAAGAGAACTCCGCTAATCGCGCTGTACTGTCCATTCAGCTTATACACATTATAGCCGCTCCAATGACCAATGCGAAGTGCATGTTCGTATGTATTCCCAAGATTGTCTTTCATATTTTCCCCTTTTTTCAGTGGGTTGTAACTCGAATCGAAGTAGTCCAGTTCATCCAGCCAGACGGCTGGCTTGTCGCTCTTATGCTGGCCAATATAGACCGAGCTGGTTTTCGACTCCCACTGCACCGCCTTGCCGACCGCTTCGCCAACGGCGCGCACCGGAAGATAGGTCGTCCCATTGTAAACAAAAGTCTCGACCGGGTTTCCGTTAGCGTCTCTGGCGTCAAGCTTTGCATCGTCAATGTAAATGTCCACGCCGGAATAGACTGTGATCGTCCGTTTTTGCAGCTTTCCCGCCGCAAATACGCCGCCGGTAAAGAAAGCTGCGCACAGCAGCAGGCACAGCGCCGCGCGAAGAGAACGCTTGAATTTGATTTTCATATTTCTTCTCCTTTTCCGCCTGAATCAGGCAATCATGATACCGGTGAGATCAACTCCCGGCTGAAATACAGTCTCCCGTTCATGATCTCCAGCTTGATATTTTCATCATAAACGCCTACCCAATAGGGCGCAGTTACGGAATATTCCGGCCAATCAAATGACAGCTGCTTTTCTTCAAAGGAAGCCTCAAGACGATCAGTGGAGTAGGGCCTGTTATAGTAGGTAAAATTCCGCATGTAATATTGCCCCGAATCCTTCTCAATATCAAAAGTGTAGTGCTGCTTGCCATTGATATAGAAGTCATAGTGACCCGTTATGTCGAGCGTTACGACCACCTCTCCGCTCGTTGCATACTCGTTGGATTCCTTTCGGAACCATTGCATTGAACGGTCATTCCATTCAGCGGTCGTTCGATACACCCGAAAAAACTGAAAGCCGCCGTAGTCTGTTGTCAGAAGATAGCTGACCTCGCATTCTCCGTTTTCAAGATCCGCTGTACAGTACCAGTCGCTGACGTCGTAGGTCAGCCAGCTTTCAAATTCCTTTTGCCAGTAAAGCCCCTCGAGATCAACAAGGTCTTTCATCTCCTCTTCCGACATCCCGTTTTGCAGTTCCGTCTCATAATACGTCATTTCACGCCCGGTGCCGACCCAACTGTTCTCAAACCGTTCAAAGGTTATGACCCAGTTGGCCGTCTGTACGGCGTAGCGGTTGCTCGCCTTTACCGTACAGCTTACGATGAATTCCTTGTCATTATTTCCCTGTTCTTGAGAAATATCCTTGATCTCATCCACAGACGCATCACTTTCGTTGTAGTAAGAGCTTTCCAGATAGCTGCGGATGCTTTCGCTGTCCACTTTGTTTCCGCAGCCGGTCAGACTGAGCAAAAGCAGCATTGCCCCTAATAGCCAGGTCAGTTTCCTCATGAAGATATTCCTCCATCTCTTGAGTTTGAGACGCTGATCCGTCCTTCTGATTTCATTTTACATCATAAGTGATGTATCGTCAATACACTATTTCTGATGTATGGAATAATACTCCCCATCCAAAACTACGAGGGGGAGAGGCAAAATGAAGGCCTATTGGGATATTCTGCGCGAGCTGAGAGAGGATCATGATCTGACACAGGCGCAGGTTGCCGCTGTCATCGGAACAACGCAGCAGGTTTATTACCGCTACGAAAAAGGGATCAACGAGCTGCCGCTGCATCACCTGCAAACATTATGCGCTTATTACAATGTCAGCGCTGACTATATTCTTGGCCTGCCGAAGGGACTGCGCTGGCCGCGCTGAAGGCCTCTTTTTTTGCGCCGCAACCGCTGGTTGCTAACTTTTCAACCCCGCTTGGTGGACTTTTTGCGCGCCTTTTGATAAGCTGAACGCAGAAAATCTGCAAAGGAGAACCCCATCACATGACACTTGGAGAGAACATCGTGCGCCTGCGCACACAGAAAAACTGGTCGCAGGGCGACCTTGCCGACGCGCTGGACATCTCGCGCCAGAGCGTATCCAAATGGGAGACCGACGCCTCCATCCCCGAGCTTGACAAGCTATTAAAGCTCTCCGAGCTCTTCGGTGTGACGCTTGACGAGCTGGTGCGCGGCGAGGACGCGCCGAAGGCGGAAACAGCCGCGCCCGCGGCACAGGCAGTACCCGCCTCTTTCACGCCGCAGACTTCGTCCGAGCAGGAAAAGCGTCACACCATTGCGGGTACGATTTTAATGTGTGTCGGCGCGGTTCTTCTGCTCACCTGCCTGATACTCGCCGGCGATCTGCTGGCGGGGCTGATTTACGGACTGCCGTTTTTCCTCTGCGGCATCATCTGCTTTACGGTGAAGCATCGCACGGGCCTGTGGTGCGGCTGGGCGGCCTATCTCTGTATTGATCTCTACCTCCGCTTTGCGACCGGCCTTTCGTGGACGACTGTCTTTATGACGCACCTCTGGACGGCGCAGATGAACTATGCGCGCCTTGCCATCTCGTGGGTGCAGCTCCTCGGCATGCTTGTGATGATCGTCTGCACGGCGCGCTCCTACCGAACGCTCAGGCTGCCCGCGACGAAAAAAGAGGGCACATGGCTCATTGCCGGTTGGCTCGCGACGCTCGTTGTGCTGCCGCTTCTGATGAGCTACGGCGTTATGCCGCTGCTGCTCGACGATCTCGGCAATTACAGCAACATTTCGCCGTACTTCCTTCTGAATGTCGTCTACAGCTACGCGCGCCTTGCGCTCATCAATGTTCTTCTGGTGCGTTCACTCGCCGTATGGCGCTTGAGACGGGAAGAGAAGAAAGCAAAGAACTGAATCGAAATGAGAAAAAGCGGACCGCAATGCGGCCCGCTTTTTTGATGCAAATATGCATTACTTCTTGCTCTTCTCCAGCGCGGCAAGCTTGAGGCAGCAGCAGAAGACGGCCATCGCCTGCTCAAGCTCCTCGACCGGCGGCAGCGACGGGGCGACGCGGATGTTGCTGTCAAGAGGGTCGTGTCCATACGGATAGGTCGCGCCCGCGCTCGTCATCACAACGCCCGCTTCCTTGCAGAGTGCAAGCGTGCGCTTGGCAAGGCTGGGGGCCGTGTTCACGGAGACAAAGTAGCCGCCCTTGGGCGTGTGCCAGCTCGCAATGCCGAGCGGCTTGATCTCGCGCTCGAGCGTTTCGACGACCATGTCGAACTTCGGCTTTAAGATCTTGGCGTGCTCCTTCATTAGCGCGAGCGTGTGCTCCTTGTTTTGCAGGAACTTTACGTGGCGCAGCTGGTTCATCTTGTCGAAGCTGATGGCCTGAATGCCGATGAGCTTGCACATGTAATCCATGTTGGCCTCGCTGCACGCAAAGCACGCAATGCCCGCGCCGGGGAGTGTCACCTTGCTCGTGGAAGCGAACTCGAAAACCATGTCGGCGTTGCCGTACTTCTCGCACTCGCTCAGAATATCCTTGAACGGGACGAACTCGCCGTCGAACTCGTGGATGCAGTAGGCGTTGTCCCACATCAGCAGGAAGTCCGGCGCGGCAGGCTTCATCTTTGCGATGCGCTCGATGGTCTTGTCGGAGTAGATGATGCCGTCGGGGTTCGAGTACTTCGGCACGTTCCACATGCCCTTGACGCTCGGGTCCTTGATGAGGTTTTCGACAATGTCCATGTCGGGGCCGTTTTCGGTCATCGGGATGGTGATGAGCTCAAAGCCGAAGTTCTCGGTCACCTTGAAGTGGCGGTCATAGCCCGGCGCGGGGCAGAGCCATTTGACGCTCTCTTCCTTGCACCACGGCTTTTCGCTGTGCAGCAGGCCGTGGGTGTAGGCCTTGGAGACCGTGTCGTACATGAGCTGGAGGCTCGAATTGCCGCCGGCGAAGACCTGAGAGGTCTTGCAGCCGAGGATATCGGCGAACAGCTTACGCGCGCTCTCAAGACCCTTGAGCTCGCCGTAGTTGCGGGCGTCCACGCCGCTGTCCACGCACTCCTCGGCGCTTGTCAGCGCGGTCAGGATGCCGCTGACAAGGTCGAGCTGCTGCTTGCTCGGCTTGCCGCGCGCCATGTTGAGTTTGAGGCCCTTGGCCTTCCAGCTCTCGTATTCGGCGGACACCTTGTCGTATTCCTGCTGCCACTCGGCAGCGGAAAGAGCCATATAATCCATGATGATTCTCCTTTACAGGTAATTTATCCGATTAAAGTAACTGCATTATAGCACAGGGAAAAATCAGACGCAAGTGTCCACATATAACAATCATTTGTTTTGCCCGCAGCAACAAGTTGACTCATTGAACAGATTGTACCGCCCCTCGCCGCAATAGAGAGGGGCGCTGCTTTTTGGCGAAAGCGGGAAAGAAAACGCGTCAGCACTAAACATAGTGCTGACAGTGCGTCCAAATCAGGCAAAAAGTAAGGCCGCGGAAAGCGATATGCTTTCCGCGGCCTTGATCGTTTTTATAGAATTGGTCTTGTCACAGCTCGGTAAAGGTGCGAATTTCGTCGAGCTGGGCGTAACGCCGCGCGTGTGTTGTGCTCACCTTTCCGGCGCAGACGGGGCAGCCGCACTGCTGCGCGCCGGTGCGCGGATAGATGACGGATTTCCACACGTGTCCCATGGAGCACTGCCACCAGACCTTATTATTGCTGCCGGGCGTGACCATCTCCGGTGTCAGCGCGCCGTTGAGCGACGGGTGCCACTGTGCGGCAACGCCGGGACAGAGCGTTTCCAAATCGTTGAAGCCTTTGAGCACCTTGCGTCCCGCGCAATAGGGACATCCGGTCTTGCGCTGCGTGCACGACGAGACCGTGGCGCGGTAGGAATGCCCCAGCTCGCAGCGCCACCAAGCGGGACGGTTGGAACTGACGGCGACATCGCTGGGCTTCAGGCACCCGTTTTTGCGCTTATCCCACTGTGCGGCGATCTCGGGCTGGAGGTGGGCAAGGTCATTTTCGCCCGTGACGATCGTCTTGCCCGCGCACACGGGACATCCGTGCCCCCACGCCGTGCGTGAGGCGACGGGCGACTGCCACGAGTGCCCCTCCGGACAGCGCCATCAGATGAGGATCTTCGAGCCCGTGGAGACGTCGCGCGGCGAAAGCGGGCCGTTTTTCTCGCGGTCCCACTGCGCGGCGACATCGGGATAGAGTGTGCCAAGATCGTTGAAGCCGGGCAGGACCTTTCGCCCTGCGCAGTACGGACAGCCGCTCCCCTCGGAGCGCACATGCACCGTCGTCTGCCACGAATGGCCGTTTTCACACGTCCACCGGACTTTTTTCTTGCTGCCGTAGGAAACGGTGTCCGGCGTGAGCGGAAAATTGCGCGATTCGTCCCATTGTTTCAGTAAGTTTGTCCTTTCATGCAGCATGCAGAACTCATAAAATGTTTGTCGCATGTTCATCCCCCCTCTTTTCGGCAAAAAAGGTTTCCCGCCTGTACCTTGCTTTCAGAGAGGGCCGGGCGGTGCAGGAAGGGCGATGCCCTTCCGAATGATTTGCAACCGGCTGTCATAACCGCACATGGCGGCCTTAGCCCCCTCTGGCTTTGCGTCCCTGCTTTTCAGCAGGTTTGCCAAACATTGCTTGATTTGCTTGTCAGATCAGTACAGGCGCTTTCGCGCCGGAAACGGGGAAGAAAAAACTTCCGCTTTGACAGAATCAATGAAAAGAACTCAGCTGATCCTGTCGTATCTGTATTCTATCGCGTACTTTCCGTAGAAACAAGGCAGGTGACAAGACAGAATTCGGAAAAGTGATATAAAATTTGGAAAAATCTGAAAGAAATTAACGAAATATTGGCGTTTTCATGCTGATTCTCTATGTTTTTGACGCGATGAGGAGGATAGAAACCGCGCGCGGCGATGCGACCGCAACCGCGCTTTCTTGACATCTTCCGCCGTTTCGGTATGATAGAACCATCCCGTTTTTTGGAGGCAACTATGCATTCAGTGACAACTAAGAAGGCCGCGCTCGCGGCGCTTCTCGTTCTGGCGGCGCTCCTTTCCATCTTCGCGGTAGGGAAGAGAGCGTCCGACCCCGCGTACCATCAAGCGTCCATCGACGCGCTCGAGGAAAAGCAGGAGACGGTGCTTGAGCTGACGGCGGCGTCGACCGCCGCGTCCGCGGCCATCACGCTCCTGCCGGGCGACACCGCGACGCCCATCGCCGAAAAGCTCGCCGACCTGAGCGGCTATTTCCTCATCGTGCTCTGTGCCATCTTTCTGGAAAAGTATCTGCTGACGATCACATCCTACGTGTCGTTCACGATCCTGATCCCCGCAGCCTGCGCGCTTGGCATCGCTGCGCTCTTTTCCGAAAAGCTGCGCGCCGCGCTGGGGAAGCTCGCGTGGCATTTGCTGCTCTTCGCGCTCGCCATCGCGTTTGCCATTCCCGCGGGTGTCAAAGTCTCGAGCATGATCGAGGACACATACTGCGCCTCGATCGAAGAGACCATCGCAAACGCCGAGCAGACGACCGAGGATATCCAGTCCGCCACCTCGGGCGAGGCGGACGAGAGCGAAAAAAGCGGCCTTTCCGGCCTCTTTTCCAAGGTGACTGAGGGCATCACCGGAGCGGCGACCGCCGCGGTCGAGCAGCTCAAAACGGTCCTGAACCGCTTTATCGAGGCCCTCGCCGTCATGCTCGTCACATCGTGCCTGATCCCAATTTTAGTGCTGCTGTTTTTTGCCTGGCTCGTCAAGCTGATGCTCGGCATCGAACTGCCGCCGCTGCGTGTAAAGCTTGGTGACGGCAAGGCGCACAGCACGAGCGGCGCGCCGCGGATATGACCACATGGCCATCGTAAAAAATATACGATGACTTAAAAGTGCGGCGAGCGCAGCGATGCCGCTTTGGGGGACAGCAAGGTTGGCAAAATCTAGCGACGGCAGGGGATTCTACCAAGACTGCATTCAGATCAGGGAGCGATAGCGAAGATAGAAAAAAGTCAAATCGTTTAGAACCATCACCCGGCAGGTACCCGATTCCGCAGGCTGAGCAGCTCTTCAAGCCTCAAAACCGCAATGTCGGGGGGCGAGAGGGTTCCCCCTCATCCTTCCCTTGGGATTCAAAAGGGGACATTCTCTTCGAGAAGAGAATGTCCCCTTTATTCGCTCTCCCCTGCGGGTTAGCAGGAGAAAACTCCGCAGCGCTGCACGCGCTGCTGATTTACCTTACCTCCGCAAATCGCGTCGTCAGAACGACACGACTTCCTGCGCGGGCTTCGACGTGGTGGTGATGCGCTCGACGTACAGCACGGGGCCCTCGCCCTCGTAGGCGTCGAGGTGCTCCTTTTTGACCGTGGCAGTGATATCGACCCAGTCGCGATTCTTGTAGGCCTTCAGGCTGTCGCCCTTGGCGACGATGCCGACGAACTGAATGTCGTTTTCGCAGCAGGTCATCACGAAGCGGCCGGGGCAGTGGATGCCCGGAAACTTCTTCGAGTGGCACATGATGAGCTTCATGTGGACCTTTTTGCCATCCCAGCGGTCGGGATGGTCCATCGCGTCGACGTACCACACGCCGTAGTCGTCGTCGGGAATATCGATAAGGTCGGGCGTCATGTCGAACGGGCACTCGTCGCCGGTCAGGTAGTCCTCGCTGTTGCCGTCGTTGTCCTCAAGGTAGATGTCCGCGCGGCGGTTGACCATGCGCAGATTGCGCGCGCGCAGGCTCTCTTTGAGCTTGTCGTCGCAGCGGTTGAAGACGATCATGTCCGCGTTCGTGATCTTTTCCATCATGAGCTGACCCATGTTCTTGACGAACAGCTCGAACGTCGGCGCCTGCACGAACGTCATGATCTGATAGAGCACCCAGTTGGCGGGCAGCACCTCGCGGTAGAGCTTTTCCATCTGCCACATGCCGTTGTACTCAATGAGCACCTGCTTGGGGCGGTGCTTCTTTTCAAGCTCCTTGCAGAAAGCGAGCGTCAGCTCCTCTTCGTCGTCTACCGTGACGACGGTGACGTTGTCGAGCGCCTTCTTCTCGTATTCTTCGTCGCCCTCTTCGCAGCAGATCAGAAGCGTCCTGTCCTCGCGGGCGAAGCCGTCCTCTAAAATGCCGTTGATAAAGCTCGTTTTGCCGGAATCGAGGAATCCGGCGACCAGATAAACAGGAATATCCATGAATTACACTCCAAACAGTTCTGCAAGGCCGTCTTCCTTGAGCTCCGCGCCGATAACGCACAGACGGCCCGTATAGTCGGGATGGCCCGCGCGGACCTCATGCTCTTCGGGCACGTAGTCGAATTCGAGCCAGCCGTCCTCGCCGTTCACGATGCCCTTGGCACGCAGGATGTGGCCGTAGTCGCCGCTGTCCAGCTTGTGGAGCATGTCCTCAAGAGCTTCCTTGCTGAACTTCTTCGGCGTCTCCTTGCCCCAGGAGGAGAAGACGTCGTCGGCGTGGTGATGATGGTGATGGTGGCACTCGCACTCGGGATCGTCGCACTCCTCACCGTCGTGGTGATGGTGGTGATGCTCATGCTCGTCGTGCTCGTCATGTTCATCGTGATCGTGATGATGGTGATGCTCATGCTCGTGCTCGGCCTCTTCGATCTCGTGCTCGCGGCGCATCTTTTCAAGAAGCTCGTCGCTCAGCGACACCTTTTCGATGGCGGAGAGGATGGTCTTGCCGTCCAGCTCGTCCCACGGAGTCGTCAGAATGGCGGCGTCGGGGTTCTTCTCGCGCAGCATCGCGGCGGCAGCCTCGAGCTTTTCCTGCGAGAGCTTCTGCGTGCGGGAAAGAATGATCGTGCCGGCGGCCTCGATCTGGTTGTTGTAGAACTCACCGAAGTTCTTCATATAGACCTTGACCTTGCTGGCGTCGGCCACGGTGACATAGCTGTTGAGCTTGAGCTCGCCCAGGCACTCGTCGACGGTGCGCTCGACGGCAACGATGACGTCAGAGAGCTTGCCGACGCCGCTCGGCTCAATGAGGATGCGGTCGGGGTGGAACTGCGCCACGACCTCTTTGAGCGCCTTGTTGAAGTCACCGACGAGGGAGCAGCAGATGCAGCCCGCGGACATCTCGGAGATCTCGATGCCGGACTCCTTCAGAAAGCCGCCGTCGATGTTGATCTCGCCGAATTCGTTCTCGATCAGCACGAGCTTTTCGCCGCTGTAGGCTTCCGCGATCAGCTTTTTGATGAGCGTGGTCTTGCCGGCGCCCAGAAAGCCGGAGAAAATGTCAATTTTCGTCATAAGAAATACGCTTCCTTCTTTTTTATTGATTTCCAAACCTACATTATAAGCAGAATTTGTGAACGATTCAAGTCTTTTTCTGCGCAAAATGCGCCTTTTTCCCGCTCACAGGCCCATACCGGGCAGCGGCACACGATGATCTAAGATCACGTGTCCGAAGCAGATAAAGCGCTTTCCGCTCTCAGGGCCGCAGACGACGTCCGCGCTGCGGTCCCGCCCCAGAGAAAAGAGGTACGAAACGCCGAGCGGGTCGCGGTAATACTGCTTGCAGAGCATGTCGCCCCCGACGCAGAAGATGCCCACGTCGCCCGCATGCAGCGGGTCGTGATTGAGGTAGGCGACGCTGCCGCCGTGCAGCACGGGTTCTAAACTGTCGTCGCGGATGTGCACGGCGAATTCCGCTCCCGGCGGCACGTCGCCGTGGTCGACGATGTAGTCAAAATCCTCGCCGAGCACGGGGGCGGCGTAGCCC
>ERZ791574.1040-NODE-1040-length-16344-cov-13.578182_pt1 | contig 16344 bp, 15 predicted proteins | sample MGYA00433098_ERZ791574 | MGnify/ENA primary metagenome ERZ791574 (study PRJEB30046, sample SAMN00791933) | human gut metagenome | study: EMG produced TPA metagenomics assembly of the A metagenome-wide association study of gut microbiota in type 2... | reverse complement strand
GGGCCGCCGCCGACCACCAGCACGATCTTGGGACCGGCAACAGCAGGAGGAGCAGCAGCGGGCACGGCAGCCGCAACAGGAGCGGTAGCGACAGTGGAAGCAGGCTCAACGGCGGAAGCAATGTCTGGAACAGTCTCGCCTTCAGCTCCAATGTACGCAATCACACTCTTGCAAGCGCCGGTTTCGCCCTCGGGCAACAAAACCTTCAAAAGAACTCCATCCGCATCAGCTTCCACATCGTTGGTCAATTTGTCGGTAGCCACGGTAAACAGCACATCACCTTTTTTAACAGGCTGGCCCTCTTTTATCTTCCATTCTTCAATAGTGCCTTCAGTCATGGTCAGACCCAGCTTTGGCATCAAAACTTCAGTTGCCATATAGATTTCCTTTCATATTAGAGTTAGATTTCACACTGTGTACATTTAGGGAAAGACTCAGTTAAAAAAGACATCTCCGCTTTTGAAAGAAAGTCCCGGATGAAAGTCAAATTTGACTGCACCTACGGCAACATCTGCTCCAACAGCCTCAGAAATACGGGCAACGCCTATATTTCCGAAGCCAGCGCAAAGTTCGATTGCTGTAATCCCTTTGGCTACACAGTTTTTTGCGGTGGTCACTGCGTCATCATAGTTTCTGCAACCAATAACGTGCAGATCTATGCTTGGTGTTGAAACCACTGTGCAAGTGTTTCCATCTGCATCGCCAGCCAGAAATAAAAATGCGGCTTGCAATTTCATCTTAACACTCCCGTAATTGGCATTACTTAGCTCATGGCCCTTGATATTCTAACTACGAGCAACTCATTTCTGTTTGGAAGTGGACGGAGGCTATTGCCTCCGTCCAGCTTTTCAGGTGAGAAGAAGATATGGATTTTCCAAAAGTTCAACGACCCGCTTCATAAATTTACAGGCCATAACGCCGTCTACCACACGGTGGTCAGCGGTCAGGCACAGGTTCATCATGGGACGGATCACGATCTCGCCGTTGCACACAATGGGCGTATCCACGATGTCGCATACACCCAAAATCGCCAGCTCAGGCTGGTTTATGATCGGGGAGAAGCTCCGCACGCCATAGGGACCCAGGCTGGAGATCGTAAAGGTTCCGCCGGTCATGTCCTTCATATCGATCTTTCCGCTGCGGGTAGCTTCGATCAGAGCCTCGGTCTCTTTCGCGATCTCCGCAAGGCTCTTGCTGTCGGCATTCTTCACATTCGGCACGATCAGGCCGTCGCCCTTCGCCACAGCCAGTCCCATGTTCACGTGCTTATGCCGTGTCAGCATATTGTCCGCGAAGCTGGCGTTGACATCCGGGAACTCCATCAGTGCCTTGGCAACCACCTTCATCAGAATATGGTTGTAGGTCAGCTTGATCCCCTGCTCCTTCAGGCTATCCTTCAGCTTTGCCCGCAGAGCCTTCATCGCGGTCACATCAACGGCGAAGGTATAGGTCACGCGGGGAGAGGTATGCCAGGAATTTGCCATGTTGGCGGCAATACTCCGGCGCAGCGGATTCACCTTCACGGGGGACTCATCGTTGTCGCCAGCGGAGATCGCGGGGGCTGCTTCAGCGGCAGGAGCTGCCGTACACACGCCGGCAGCGGCCAGAACATCTGCCTTCATCACACGGCCATCGGTCTGGATCTTGGAAACATCAACGCCCAACTCCTCAGCAATCTTTGCAGCCAAAGGACTGGTCTTTACTTCGGCAGCGGGTTCATCGGCCTTGGGCGCGGTTAGATATGCTTCGACATCCTCAAGAGTGATCCGCCCCTTCGGGCCGGTTCCGGCAACAAGAGCAAGGTCAACGCCCTTTTCCTTGGCCAGCTTTTTCGCTGCCGGAGAAGCTAAAACCGGCGTACCCGGATCGCGTGTGGCAGCGGGAGCCTTGGCGGGAACAGCCGCCGCGGAAGAAGCCGGAGCTTGCGCCGCGGTGCTTTCTGCGGAAGCACCGCCCTCTGCAATGACCTCGCCCGCTTCCCCAATGTAAGCGATCACCGCCTTGCACGGTGCGGTCTCCCCCTCGGGAAGCAGGATTTTCAGCAGAACACCGTCCGCCTCTGCCTCCACATCGTTTGTCAATTTATCTGTTGCCACGGAAAACAGAATATCGCCTTTTTTGACGCTATCGCCTTCCTTGTATTTCCATTCTTCAATGGTCCCTTCCGTCATGGTCAGGCCCAGCTTTGGCATCAAGACTTCTTGCGCCATGTATACACCTCCTCGTAATTATGTGGGATCGATCATTCTGCCGACAGCGAAGAATTCGCGGCGGACAGCTTCTTCAAGTGCTCTTTTTGCTTGTACGCGCCATGGGCCATGCCTCGTGACGGTAAAAGTCAAGGTATCTCCCGCGTGTCCGCGCAACTCTCGCTCGCCATCCAAAGCCACCATGCATTCCTCCTGTAACAGCAGCGTTTCCGGGCAGTCCAGCGGCATACGCTTTGCCTGCCAGATCTCCAGCTCAGATAGGACGCCCGCCGCGATCGGTGCGATGATTTTCTCACCCTCCGATCGCAATTCTACGGCTAATCCGTAGTCATCCGTGTCTCTGACGATTCGCAGGCACCCGGCAGCTGTGGAAAAGCCGATGCTGGCAGGATGGCACCTTGTCACAAAAATGTGCTGGAGCTTTGAGGCGTCCCAAATGGCCTTTGAGCCCACGCATAAGTCATCGGAAATAACTGCGTCGATCAATGCAATATCCGTCAGCGATCCATTCAGCGTAACTTCGATCTGCTTGTCCCGAATACAGCATATAGCGGGGTCTGAAAACTGCGCGGCAACGGCGGCAGCCATACCGGCAACAGTCCCCTCAAGCATTTCCGGATACACATTGTTGGTTCCGGTGGAAAGGGGGAGGAGAGGTACCTTTTTTATACCCTTGGCAACCGCCCGACTGGTTCCGTCGCCGCCGAGAACCACAACGCATCCAACACCAAGCCGTTCCATTTCCGCAGCGGCCGCTGTGGTGTCCTGCGAGGTAGCAGTCAGCGGTATATCCAGCAGGCGGCAATCAGCCGTCAGCTTTTCATCTCTGGAAAGGTCTTCAATGACTGCCCAGCCGATTTGAAAGGTGTCCGGCATAAACCAAACCGTATCAACACCCATTGCCTGAGCCGCCAGCACGATCCTCTTGACAATATTGACCTTTTCCTGATTGTCGATCGTTGTGGCGTAGGAAACCAGTCTGCGGATATCCTTTCCCGAAGCGGGATTTGCGATGATACCAATACTGGACACAGTACCCCTCCTCTCCGCCTGATCTGCTTATTCCTGTGTACGGACGGCCTTCACGATATCCTGAGCGTTAGGCAGATAAGCCTGCTCCAGAACGGGAGCGAAGGGAACCGGCGTATCCAGCGCGCCAATGCGGACGATGGGGCAATCCAGCAGATCAAACATTTCTTCGGCGATGATAGCGGAGATCTCTCCACCGTAACCGCCTCTCCGGTTTTCCTCCGTGACGATCACTGCCTTATGCGTTTTGCCCAGCGACTGTGCGATGAGCTCCTTATCCAGAGGATACAGCGTGCGGGGGTCAAGTACCTCGGCGGAAACGCCGTCTTCCTCCAGAATCTTGGCGGCGGCCAGAGCCTCATGAACCATCTTTCCGGTTGCAATAATGGTCACATCCTCACCGCTGCGCTTGATGTCGCCCTTTCCGAGAGGGATGGGCTCGAAGCTGTCCACATCACCCTTCATCGTGTACATGGCCTTGTGCTCCACAAACATGACGGGGTTTTCATCATCAATGGAGGAGAGCATAAGCCCCAGCGCATCCTGCGGGGTGGAGGGATATACGACCTTCAAGCCGGGAACATGGGTGACCCATGCCTCCAAGGACTGAGAGTGCTGTGCGGCGGCACTTACGCCTGCTCCGCCGGGCAGGCGTACCACCATGGGCATGGAGATTTTTCCGCCGAACATATAGCGCATCTTTGCCGCCTGATTCACCAGCTGATCCATGCCCACCGTCAGGAAATCGCAGAACATCAGCTCGGCAATGGGGCGCAGGCCGGTGGCGGCGGAGCCGACAGCGGCGCCAATAATGGCACCCTCCGAAATCGGGGTATCCCGTACCCGCTTGTCACCAAACTCATCGAACATACCGGCAGTAACACCGAAGCAGCCGCCGAAGGCTCCCACATCCTCGCCAAACAGCAGGACACTGGGATCTTCGCGCATCCGGATGCTCATGCCTTCACGGATCGCTTCTGCATAACTCATCTTTTTCATCTGGCACGTACCTCCTCAACGATATCGGAATAAACATCCTGAACGACAGCATCGACAGTGGGGATGGGGCTCTCATCAGCAAAGCGAATGGCTTCCGCCAATTCTTCCTGAACCTGCTGATCCAGCGCAGCCAGATCCTCCGCGGTCAGGATCTTGTTTTCCTTGAGAAATGCGGCGAATCGGGGAATGGGGTCCTTCTTCAACCACGCCTCCTGCTCCTCCTTGGGCTTATAGTTGGCGGGATCTCCCTCGAAATGCCCTCTCCAGCGATAGGTCTTGCATTCCAGCAGGGTGGGACCCTGTCCCTTTCTGGCTCGTGCCACCGCCTCGGCAGCAGCTTCGTTGACCGCCATAACGTCATTGCCATCCACGGCAATGCCGGGAATGCCGTAGGCTGCCCCGCGATCCGCCACATCCTTAATGGCCTGATGGCGCGCCTGGCTCATGGAAATGCCATAATTGTTGTTCTCACAAACGAAAATGATGGGGAGCTTCCAGATCGCGGCCATATTCAGAGACTCGTGGAAGGTGCCCTGATTGGTAGAAGCGTCGCCGAAGAAGCAGACGCAAACCTGATCGGTTCCCCGGTAGCTGGCGGAAAGGCCTGCGCCTACCGCGATGTTGTGACCGGCACCCACGATACCGTTGGCACCCAGAATGCCCTTGTCGGGGTCGGCGATGTGCATGGAGCCGCCCTTGCCCTTGCAGTAGCCGGTTTCCTTGCCAAACAGCTCCGCCATCATGAACTTCAGGTCGCCGCCCTTAGCTACGATATGACCATGACCGCGATGGGTGCTGGTGATATAATCGTCATCCCGCAGGCAGGCGCATACGCCGGTGGCAACAGCTTCCTCACCCAGGTACAGATGAACAAATCCGGGAATTTTGCCATCAGCAAACAGGCTCTGTGCCTTACTCTCAAATTCGCGGATGCGGACCATCCGCAGGTACATGTCCTTCATGGCTTCCTTGGATACTTTCATTAGATGACCTCCTTATAAAAAATGGTGAAGACAGGGATGTTCAGTTGGAAATTGAGCTGACATTACACGAATACCTCGACCACTGCAATGGCCACTTCGATGCTGTCATCGGCATCTCCAAATCGCGGAAGAAACAGTCCAGGTACATGCATACCTCCGCTGACAGTCTTAACAATCACTTCCCCGATAGGCAAACATGCAGCTACGGTTTCAGGATTAACTTCTTCCGGTCTAGATACAGCCACAGTGACCGTGATTTTTATATCACGATCCAAGTCTTTTAGTGCAAGGACCTCACTTAACCCACATAGGCAACTGTGAGAAATTGCATCCTTAACCGCTTTGACGGCCGCTTTGGTCACGTTCTGACCATGGAAGTCCGTTCCCATGCCAAATTCAATGATATAACGTCCGATAGAACCACCTCCGAATCATATTTGTGGGGGGCACCACTGCAATCATATATAGCAATTTTCGTGCCAAATAAGTCAAAGAACAATTCAAGAAAATTTATTTGGATGTTCAGTCAAAAGGGCTTTGTTGAATTTGGTGAGATTCAATATGGCTAGATTGCTAATTCTCCAAGTAAAAAGAAAAGAGTCCGTGAGAAAGCGAGAAACCTCTCGTTTTTATCTCACGGACTATGATACTTTCTCAATGTGGTTGAGAAAATTGAGATTTTATTTTTTCTTTTTTGGGAATCACACCATACCGCTTGCACATTCGATAGAAAGTAGCTCTGCTCACACCAAGAGCTTTAGCTGCTTCTTCCGGACGCCCACCAGCTCTTTGCAGAGCATTGAGTAGCTGCTGTTTGCTGTCCTGCTCTCCACTGCCTTGTTCATGTACCGTGTCAAAAGCGCCGCCCATGACATAACGAAAATCTTCTGCAGTCAAGACATCATTACTGCTGGCATAATAGGTACGCTCCATACTGTTTTGCAGTTCACGCACATTTCCAGGCCAGGAATACTGTTGCAAGGCATCCAAGTACATAGGCGAAACCGTCTTTTTTTGTTCTGGATATCGTTGATTAAATCGGTTCAAAAAAGCTTCGGCACAATAAGTAATGTCTTGCGGTCTCTCGCGCAATGGCGGGATCTCCAGTTTCAGTACATTCAAACGATAATAAAGATCCTGGCGGAACCGCCCCTGTTCCGCTTCTACCCGCAGGTTCCGATTTGTAGCAGCAATGACCCGCACGTCCAACGTTCGTTCCTGGGTTCCGCCGATTCTGCGAATTCGCAGGGACTCCACCGCACGCAAAAGCTTCGCTTGAAACTCCAGTGGCATTTCACCAATTTCATCCAAAAACAGAGTCCCATGATTCGCCAGTTCAAATTTGCCTGGGTTTCCTTCGCGCAGTGCGCCGGTAAATGCGCCTTTTTCATAACCAAATAATTCGCTCTCAATCAAATCACGGGGAAGAGACGCACAGTTCACTGCGACAAAAGGTCCTTTTGAGCGGCTACTTTCATTATGAATAGCCTGGGCAAATAGTTCTTTGCCAGTACCACTTTCGCCTTCAATAAGGACCGCACCATCATAGCGAGCATATTTTTGGGCCAACTGTACGACTTTTTTCATAAGGGGGTCTTGTGCGTAAATACTTGAAAAAGTATAGTTTGCCCGGTTTCCAGAAACTTTGTTTACAGAGTCAATCAGGTGTTCCTGCCTCTTTATGTTCACTGTAAAGGTGCGTTTATTAGCCTCCAGTGTTGGTGTGATGACTGCACTGCAATCATAGATGCACTTTCCCATTGCGAGCCGAGTATCATTGGTAATATATTGACCTTTTTGGCTCCATTGCTGCAGTTGTCCCCAATCAACATCAGGCATCATTTCCCGAAAATCTGTATTTTCCAATTTATTTATAGAGAGACCCAGGAATTTTTCGGCCGCTTTGTTAATCCAGATTGGATGAAATCCATCATCCAGAAGAACAACACTTCCCTCGCTGCCATTTAAGGCTTCCCTCATCATTCTCGTACTCTGCAGGCGAATCAGCATGGTTTCAATACTAAACGCCGCAGCAACTACAAGCCCCAAAGTATGAGGGTGTGCTCCATGAACATCCCCGGATAGATCCAGGCAGCCAATCACCTCACCGTTTGCGCCATGGATTGGCGCTGCCGAGCAGGTCCAGTTATGATGCGGACGGCCATAGTGCTCTGGTCCAACTGTCTGAATGGCAGTATCGTAATCCAGAGCCATGCCAATAGCGTTGCTGCCTACTTCCAGATCACTCCAAAGAGCGCCTTTCAGAAAGTGCAACTCATTTGACATTTTTGGGACATCAGTGTCGCCAATGGTTTCTAAAACATATCCTACACTATCTGTTAAAACAAGGAGAAAATGGGATCGTTCCACAATTTCATAAACACTTTGCATGACAGGAAGGGCAGTGTCAATCAAATCTTTGTTCTCTGCCAAAATACTTCGAAAAACTGTCTCATCCGCATGTTTTCCGAGTCCGCTCATTGGGTCAAGACCGTGTTTCCTGCATTTTACCCATGATTTCGCAACGATTGGATTCATGCGTGGGTCAAGTTCTCCCGTCTCAACGAATCGTTCCCAGATACTTTGCAAAACAGCAATGTCCATACTTTTTCTCACCTCTGTAGCTTTTATATCTAGGGTTGAGCAAAACTCCGATTTGCTCATGAGACTATACAATAAATGGTGCCATTCGACTTGTTTGGAACCTATATATTGTGACTCAACTTTGCAAAACTCGCGTTTTGCTCAACCCTTTTTATATCATTAATAGCTGATGTTCATATTTTATCGTGAAACATTTGACTTGGCAAGTGAGATTTTTTGATTCTATTACAGACTGGTTATATTTTTCTAAGAATATATAGCGGATTGGACATCTGCTTTGGAATCTTTTCAATCCGCTATCTGATTGAATACTTTGAAGGTCGTTATTCAAAAGCAAAAATAGCACGGCGAACGATCCCCCCCAAAAAACAGAAAATATCCGCTCTGTTTTAGTCCGCATAATACATTGGCTTGCCAATGGTAAGGAATTCCTCACGGGTTGTAATGACCACGTTAAACTGCTTTCATTTCTTCTGCCGTTTTTACAGAAATCGTGATATAAAGGTTCTTTTCCGTCCAGCCGTCACGATCACCGCTGCCGGGGTGGTTGATCGTTTCCACCTCCGTTGCGATTGCGGTCATGTCCCAAAAGACCGCTTTCAGGCGGGCAATGCGGTCGGCGTCCATGGTGGCCACATCAGTGGCGTCTACATCGGCTCCTGCCACCTTCACCGCGAACACCGCCAGCACCACCGCACCGCCGCCTGCGGTCAGGAGGGAGTTGACCGCCGATGCCACACCCCGGCCCACGGCCTTTATCGCCTGCACCGCTGTTCCACCCAGCTTCTTTGTGGCATTTCCGCCGTTCTTTACAGAATCCTGAAGCATCGTTCGCTGTGCCTTTCTCTGCGCCGCCGCCCTTGCGCAGTGCGTGATAATTGCATTGTTCGGCGCTGCGTGGTCAGTTGGTCGAACACGCATGGTGCGCGTGACCTTGGTCATGACCTGTCCGCTCTTTTGGGCAGGACCACCCTTGACCGATGTGCCCTGATTGCTTTTATGCGGAGGGGGCGTTGTGCCTCCACGGTGGGACAGTGGAGGTACTATGTGCCGCTCTGCTGTTCTTTTCTCGGCAAGGTTCCGTCGATAGGTGGCTTTTGCGTCCTGTATGGCTTTCTGCCGCCCACGCTCCTGCGGGGCGGCATTTACACTTTTTGGACCTTCGCGACTATGCGGAGAAATGGTCTGACTTCCGACTTCATTTCGTGCAGCGGTTTGTACCGGAGAAAAGGCATATTCCATCGGTGTGTCGACGAAAACATTTTCCGAACCGATCCCCATATCTGCCGCGCTGTGACCTCCCACCGCATTTTCTTTACTCTGTCTCAGCTTTCCACGGTAGTGCTTTATCATGCGCCGCGAGGTATCCGCCGCCCCAGCCGCACCGCGGCGCATAGTTTTCTCCACGCGGTCGGTGGCATAGCGGACGGGGTTGCGGCTTTCCGGCTCTTTCTCTTTCTGCCGCTTATCCATGTGCTTTTTCAGAATGGATTCCGCGTCCTTGGGTGTGGGGTTCTTCAGCTTTGCCTTGGGCGTGTCCATGCCGGGTCTGATCTTCAAGTCCCGCATAGCGTCAGTCCTCACCGGGTTTGGTTGACATTAGCGGTACAGCTCCGTGTTTTTGGGCAGCTCATTGGCGAAGGGCACGATGGCCCCGCCTATGCTCGATGCTGTCCATAAGCCACACCAGATCAGGCGTAGGGCGGTCAATGGTGTACGGCTGGCGGGAGTATGGGAAAACCTCTGCTGCGGGAACGATCTGAATCCGCTCCTGCCGGTCGGCCTCACGCTCTGCGTCCGTTTTGAACAGGTCATCGTACCGGGTCAGTTCGATGCCGCTTAATTTGCTTGCCAAGGCTCAACACCTCCCTCGTCAGATTTTCATACGCCAGCGCCGCCTTGCCGCTGCGGTCATGGTCGTAAATGCTTTTGTTTTCCACGCTGATCTCCGCTGCCTTGATGGAACGGGGAATTTCACTTGCGAACACATGGCCGCCGTAGGTCTTACGGACGAGCGCGTTGATCTCCCGTGCCAATGTGGTACAGCTGTCCACCATGGTCAGCACAATGCCGTCCACCTCCAGCTTCGGGTTGAGCTGTCGTTTCACACGGCTGATGGTTCGCAAAAGCTGTTCCAGCCCTTTGGCCGGAAGATACTGCGCCTGTACGGGGATAATCACGCTGTCCGCCGCGGTCAAGGCGTTGATGGTCAGCATATAGTCGGATGGATACTCATCCAATATGTAAGCCTGATTGGTTTGCTCCTCGGACAACTCCGAAAGGGATACCTCATGCTCAGAACGCCATGCGATTTGCTTTGCATAATCGCGAACTTCTTCGCGTAACACCTTTTTGCAGAAGCTGTCAAACTGATGCCTAACGGTTTTCTTTTGGGATGGTGTTAGCTCCAAGAGTTTCACCCCCCTTCCCGAACCGCGGGGAGCGGTGTTTTAATCCCTTTCGCTACTATCCCGATTGGGATGATTGCTTTTGCCAAACTTTTGCAAAAAATAAAATTATTTTTATTGAGATTAGTAACACTCGAAACGTGTAAGCTGTTTGCGCACATTCTTGAGCCATGTAATATAGCGCTCTTTCTCTGCTTCATAATCAACAGCTGAAATTAAAAACTGTTGCATCTTCTGATGGACATCACGGAAGTGTCCATACCTCAACTCGTTCTCCGCTAAAAAGGCAGCATGTACATTGCTGAAATTCTTTTTTTCAAATATCTGCGAGGCAATATCTTTTGAATCCGGTGCAGCCACTGAAAGCATCTGTTGCTCATCATATCCATCCGAGTATTCGGATGGCATTCCACTGTATATGTACTTTTTCTTGCTGTTTCGTTTACGGTTGAGGGCCGTCATGATACTGCCATACAGGCTTTTTATTTCTGGTACACCGCAGAATTTCCCAGTCGCAATCTGCTTTTGATGGCATTCAGAACAACAAAACTGTGCGTCCGATCTGATCGGCACAAAATATCGACCACACCATTTGCATTTGGGGATATCTTTTTCCGCATCAATAATCTGTTCAAATACCCATGTGGCTAGGTCATTCCCTGTGGGGAAAGAATAAAATTCTTTTATGGGCACACGGATCTGGGCGGTTTCCACAGCTTTCAGCATTTCATCATATGTTCTGTATGTGGGAAGTTCAAAATCGTCACCGTATTTCTTTTCATATTTTTTTAAGATTGGCGCGATTAAATCCTCCGCTACACGGTCTGCTTCATGTCGCACAGTAATTCCATCAGAATGATGATACTGCTGGTACAGCATGTAACGCTCCTTTTTGCTAAGCCAAAAGGCCGTCCGTTCCTCAAAATAATAAATATTCTGGATGGCACTGAACACCCACGGTCTCCATGTGTCGCTTAAATATTCTTTCCATGAATCCGAATACAGCAAATCATAAAACAGCTCATATATTGTTGTCTCGGCGGAAACTTTTAGGCGGCCTGTGAAGAGGCCATTTTCGTGATACAGGAACACAACTCTGCGTTTGTCTGTCAGGACTATAGTATATGGAAATCTATTGAAATTGCTTGTATCATGCTGACAACTATTCACGTTATCCTCCCTCCTGAATAGTAAACAATAATATGTTTGCATAATCTACGTTTACTATTTTACAAAATATAGTGCGTGTCGTCAACTCAAAATACCATAATTTAATAAAAGTCCCAGTTTGGCTTTATGCCAGAAGGCTTAAAACCCTTGTATCCCCAATAGTCCAGGAATGCATAGGAGCATGAAGGGGAATTGGGCGTAATAAAATGCAAAAGGAGTCACAAATTATGGTATTAAACACGCGTGAAATCATAAAAAAATTACAAAATAATGAAAAGGTTACAGTTGATTATCCCTCCTCCGATCCTGAAATACAGGCGCATATTACAATCAAGCCCACCAAAGCTGGGGAGGCCATCCTGACTGGCTACCCCATACGAGCCAGTCCTAAAGAAAAGTTGGATACAAAGACTACCCAACGGACCGCTAAATCCATCCACAGCATTGAGTTGAGCCTCCGCGACCTCGCGGCAGCAATTGTATCCAAATACAAAAAAGGACTCAACCCTACGGCTAAACGCCCAAAGAAGGCCAAAAGAGATAATACAATTACAAAGAAGCTATCGAAAATTAAGGGTGAACTGCTCTGTCCTGAAAATTACGTAAAGTATACATCCAAGATCTGGGCGGCATCTACCACGGAATCAGCTGTAAATTATCTAATATGCAGCATTGCGCCAGCTATGGATCAACGTGGAGACGATATCTGCGAAGAAGATATGCGTGATATCAAAGAACATCTTATTGCACGTGCTGCTGCCAGCGCACGCGGAAAGCTGAAGAAAGATGGTACACGCAGTCCAAAATCCGCTGATACTGTGGAGAGTGGTCTGGAGGAACGCTACCGGCGAGCCGGTATCGTATACCAATGGGTATTGGAAAATCATCCGGAATTGGAACTGCCGGACGTCGAGTTTATCAAAAGTCCCAAAGAGAAAAAATCCACCTCGGAGAAAGCCAAAGCTCTCCCAGATGATATCCGGGTTCGCTTGGCAAACCTGATCGTTATGCTGTGCTCCATGGGTGTGTCCCTGGCCTTTGGCGTAGCGTTGGAGTTCTTCTGTGGACTCCGTGTCAGCGAGGCAGCCGCTCCTCTGATCAGTGAACTGATTCTGATCACAGATGACACCACTTGTCTCTACGGCAAGTATTTTGTCAAGTATCAGTTAGACAGCCATGGAAAACGAACACATTATTTAAAACGGAATGCATCAAAGCGTTATGTTCCGCTGACATCCGCCATGGTACGAATCGTCCAAATGCGAATCGAACAGCTCAAGACATCTGGATTCTCTGATGAGCAAATCCCAAAAATGCCTTTTGTCGCATACCGTGACACGCCGAACCAGTTTGTTAGCCAACAGAAATTGGCTGATTTTGCAAAAAACCTGCTGGTCATGGCCGGTTGTAATGCGGAATACATGGAAAAAGCGACTAAATTGATGTATAGGAATCCGGAGCGCGATGAAAGCGGAAGCCTCATACCAGATGTGACATCTCATCTGTGCCGGAGAGACTATGCAACAAGGATGAAAGGACACTTCTCAGCGCTTGAATTGGATGCAATCCTGGGGCACGAAAATCCGGACAATAAATGCGAAGACTATGCCTCTAACGATACCATGCGAAGGTTGGCTCGTGAAGCAGAAGTGAGTTTTGTCTTCGATGAAAATCTGACTCAAAACCCCGCTTTCCGGCCGATACAGCTGATTGACAATGCAGATATACATTTAATAGGAAATACGGCGTATAGTTTTGAAAATAACACAGATCACAATATTGTGATTGATTTTGACCTGCTGAATCTTGAGCCGAACGACTCTCTATTTATTCAGGCCAAATCCGGTGCTCAGATCAAACGCTTACAACGGAGAACCCCGAGTGATACGCCGTCCAATCGTATGGGGCGCAGAATCCGCAATCGTCAGGTTGATTCTGAATTCATCAAAAAGTGGAAAGATGAAGCGGCGAAACCCGATTTATCTCCGCTGTTAAAAAAATACGACCATTAAGAGCGTTGACATAGGAAAACAAGCAGAAAACCAGTAAAATCAACGCTTTTAAGGGCAGAGGGCAAACAGGTTAGCTCAAAAATTGAATAACCAAGCGTCAAAAGGGATGTTACCGCAAGGCAGCATCCCTTTTCGCATACGCCCACGCCGTAGATTTTGAGAAAAGTCTACGGCGTTTTTTTCTGCCCAAATCTGAAAGGAGGTGCAGCCACAATGTACTTTACGAACGGCAGCAGCCGTGCGTTTGAAATGCTCATGCGGGGAAAGCCCGGCTTTGACCGCTACGAAAACGGCGGCTGTGCCGACTGTGAGGATTGCAATACCTGTCACTTTTACCGTCCGCATTGGAAGTACCAGTTCTGTGTGTATGCGGAATGTCCGTATGAGCCGGGCAAGCTGACCGCCCTCCGGCGCGGCACGGCGAAGTGAGCGAAAGGAGCTGATAACCTATGGCAGTATTTCGGGTGGAGCGCAACAGCGGGTACACCGTCATGTCAAACCACCATCTGCGAAACAAGGAGCTGACCTTGAAAGCCAAGGGGCTGTTATCGCAAATGCTGTCCTTGCCGGAGGATTGGGACTATACCCTTGCGGGGCTGTCCCATATCAACCGTGAGAGCATCGACGCGATCCGCACCGCTGTATGGGAGCTTGAAAAAGCCGGATATATCCTGCGGCGGCAGGGGCGCGATGAAAAAGGCAAAATGACTGCTATCGAATACACCATCTATGAGCAGCCGCAGCCGATGTTGGAAAATCCAATACCGGGTAAACCGATGTTGGAAAATCCGACAACGGATAATCCGACGTCGGAAAATCCAACGCAATTAAATAAAGATAGATCAAGAACTAACTTATCAAAGAAAGAAAAATCAATTACGGATCTATCAAATACCGATTCCTTTCCTATCCTTTCCCCTGACCCCTCACCTTGCGGGGCTGCGCCGGAACGGAAAGGAACGGAAGCGTTCAAACAGAGTGCCGTAGATATTTACCGTGAAATCATCATGGAGAATATCGAGTATGACACGCTCACGCAGAACCCGAAAATGGACAAAGAGCGTTTGGACGAGATCGTAGACCTTATGCTGGAAACTGTCTGCTCTGCGCGAAAGACGCTCCGCATCGCTGGCGACGATTACCCCGCCGAGCTGGTAAAGAGTAAATTCTTGAAGCTGAACAGCAGCCACATCGAGTTTGTCATGGACTGTATGCGGGAGAACACCACGAAGATCCGCAACATCAAGCAATATCTGCGGACGGTGCTGTTCAACGCTCCGTCTACCATCGACAACTACTATACTGCCCTCGTCGCGCACGACATGGCAAGCCCTGATTGGGGCAAGCCGAAATCGGGCATCCCGGACTATTCCTGTTCGCCGGACGAAAGCCTATGAGAATATGGCTGATCTGGCGGGTGCGCCCGCCCTGACTGCGGCAGAAAAATCGAAAGGAGTGATAACCGTTGCAGGAAGAAGTAACCCGAAAGACGATTGCCCTTGCAATCAAGACGGCAAAGCTGGACGGAAAGGTGCTGCAAGCCGCGCTGCGGAAGCTCTTGCAGCTCTACCGCAAGGCAAGGGACACGCCCCGTCGCGGCAAGCAAACGCTGAAACAGCTTATGCGGCATGGCACGGGCGTTTCCAATATCGAAATCACCGATGCGAATATCAAAGTCTTTGAAAGCACGGCGAAGAAATACGGCATTGACTTTGCGCTGAAAAAGGCAGATGACCGATACCTTGTGTTTTTCAAGGGACGGGACGCGGACGTGCTGACGGCGGCGTTTCGGGAGTTTTCCAAGAAAAAGCTGGACAAGGAGCGCAAGCCCTCTGTGCGGCGCGACCTTGCCGAGAAGAAAGCCGAAGCCGCGCAGACCGCCAAGCGGGACAAGGTGAAAAATATGGACAAGGGGATCGACCGATGAAGCCTGAAATCAAAAAGCAAATCATACTCCATCTTCCGTATCTCGCCTTTGTCTATCTGTTTGGAAAGGTCGGACAGGCGTTCCGGTTGGCTCAGGGGGCGGATCTGTCCGGGAAGCTGCTGCATATCGGGCAGGGCTTCTCCGCTGCCTTTGCAAGTGCAGCCCCCAGCTTCCATCCTACCGATCTGTTGATTGGGCTTGCCGCAGCCGTGATTATCCGGCTGGTGGTCTACTCCAAGCAGAAGAACGCCAAGAAATACCGCAAGGGCATGGAGTACGGCACGGCGCGTTGGGGTACAGCGGCAGACATCAAGCCGTTCATTGATCCTGTCTTTGACAACAATGTGCTGCTGACGCAGACGGAACGGCTGATGATGTCCAACCGCCCCAAAGACCCGAAGAACGCGAGAAACAAGAATATTCTTGTCATCGGCGGCTCTGGCAGCGGCAAGACAAGGTTTTTCTGCAAGCCGAATATCATGCAGCTTCACAGCTCGTATGTCATTACTGACCCCAAAGGCAGCCTGATTTGCGAGGTGGGACAGCTTTTGCAGCGGGCAAAATACCGCATCGCCGTTCTCAACACCATCAACTTTTCCAAGAGTATGCACTATAACCCCTTTGCGTATTTGCGCACGGAGAAAGACATTTTGAAGTTGGTCAACACCATCATTGTCAATACCAAGGGCGAGGGCGCACAAAGCACCGAAGATTTTTGGGTGAAAGCGGAGCGCCTTTATTACACGGCGCTGATCGGATATATCCACTACGAAGCGCCGGAGGAAGAAAAAAACTTCATCACCCTGCTTGACATGATAAATGCCAGCGATACCCGCGAGGACGACGAGGATTATAAAAATCCCGTGGATCTTCTGTTTGACCGATTGGAGGAACGCGAGCCGGAGCATTTTGCCGTGAAGCAGTACCGCAAATACAAATTGGCTGCTGGTGTTGTATGCTCTAAAAGACTTCTTAATCAAGCGGTTGGGAAGTCTCTTAGAA